>JACCDQ010659256.1_pt1 | contig 15591 bp, 12 predicted proteins | sample 7446031 | NCBI WGS metagenome assembly JACCDQ01 (sample SAMN15323442, study PRJNA562643) | freshwater metagenome | isolation source: river surface water | place: USA:Blue River Watershed | collected 2017-08-17
ATTCGGGGCAGAGGACCAGATAAAACCATTGTTCAGGCGGACAGTTTACCTCAAAATGCCCAAGGCAGAGTTTTTGATTTCACTGATTGTGATTCGGTGATACTTGAGGATTTAACCATTCAGAATGGATACGTTACAGAATCCCCTGTATGTGGGGGTGGGATATACATGAATCTTGGGCATTTAACTCTGAGCAATTGTAGGGTAATTAAAAATGAAATATTTTCGGATAACTACGATTTAGGTCGAACTAGTGGTGGCGGAATTTATGCAAACCGGGTAAGAATAATTAATTCTGAAATTTCTGAAAATAAATCACATTCATCAGAAAGGCCTTCCTATGCAAAGGGTGGTGGTATTACGGTTACTTCGGGTTCACAAATAATAAATACGACCATTTCAGGGAATTATTCCGATCACTATGGTGGGGGAATCTGTATGAGAGACTACAATACGAATACAACGTTCATTCGAAATTCAACCATTACGAATAATGAAGTAAGTTCGGGCAAAGGTGGGGGATTGGCTTTTGGCACTGAAGTGGAATTTGAAAATTCTATTGTGTATAAAAATCGCGCCCATGATTCTTCATCCAATGATTTAACCAGCATCAATACAGTTTTTGTGAAAAATTCAATTTTAGGAAATTTTGATGAACAAGTATTCACTATTGCCGGAATGAATTCGCTTTTGAAAATCGATCCTAAACTGGATTCGTTAAAGTTCAATTGTGCTACCACCAGAACCCATGCTTTACTTCCTGGCAGTCCTGCAATAGGGGCTGAAATACCATCGGAATACACACAGTTTACTGATCAGAGAGGATATCCCAAAAAGAAAAAAGGAGGAGATATCGGCGCACATGAAAATAATAGTCAATTGGATTTTGTAATTTCCCAAGACACGATTTGCAGAGATACCAATTCCGTTTTGGTTTTGAAACCAGGGGTGGTGAAAAAGGGCATATTTGAAGGAAGAGGGGTTTCGAATGATACCTTCGATGCCTCAATGATTAAAAAGAGTGGCTTTGTTTTTATCACGTATAAGTATTCGGGATTGAATTGTTCGAGTTTTTCCAAAACCGACAGTATTTATGTTCGTTTATGCAATAGCGAAGAAATTCCAGAAGCGCCCTTGAATATTACGTATTACCCCAATCCGGTAGAAGATGTGCTGCAAATTGAAGTGTACAATGATAACGAAATGAGCATTCAAGTTTCTGATTTGTCGGGTACAAAGTTACATTCTCAATATTCTCCAGATCGTAAAGCTGAGGTAGATATGACTTCGTTGAAGCCCGGTTTTTACGTGTTAACCGTATCCGCATCCGGAAAATCTGTAAGTAAGAAATTCATTCGGTTGTAAGGGGGGAAGAGATATGAGTATTAAAAAAATATAAAGTTTAAAATCAAAAACGCCCCTGAACTCAGGGGCGTTTTTGATTTTTATAGTGGAGAATAACGGAGTCGAACCGATGACCTCTTGCATGCCATGCAAGCGCTCTAGCCAGCTGAGCTAATTCCCCTTTTTTACTACGCAAATATATATTTTTTTAGAATCAATGAGGCATGAAATGCAATTGATTTACTCAATTTGTTCATTGAATGGATAAATACTTCAATCCAACCAAACCAATTGAATATCCTGTTCAATATCTGGATGTAAACTTTTTGATACAGGACACGTATGAACAACTCTGCGCAGTCCTTCTTTGTTTCTTTCAGTGCAATTTGAACCCAGTTTTATTCTGATTTCTGCTTGTATTTTAGCGATTTTTCGGGGATTGGATTGCATGATTTTGCTGGTTTCTGCCTCAATTAATTCAATTTCGAATTCCTTTAATTGAGCATAGATTCCCATGGTTGTAATTATACAAGTGGTTAAACTCAATGCACACAAATCAGTGGGTGAGAAGGCTTCCCCTTTTCCCAAATTATCGGTGGGAGCATCCGTCTGTATCATTGTGGAACTCTGCAAATGAACGTTTTCGCATCTAAGATTTCCTACATATACCGTTTTAAAATGTGCCATATGTGCAAATATCCGGATTTATTCATATTTATTTAAAATAAATTCAAGTTTTCATTGTATCTTTGCACTGCAAATAACCACCTGTCTTAAACTGTTATTTGCTATGTCATCCATCTCCAATAAAATCGTATTAGAAGGACTTACATTTGACGATGTCCTTGTTATTCCTAGACATTCCCAAGTATTGCCACGCGATGTAGATACTTCTACTCAATTTACCCGCAACTTGCGTTTGAATATCCCTATTGTTGCTGCTGCGATGGACACAGTCACTGAAAGCAGATTGGCAATAGCAATGGCTCGTGAAGGAGGAATTGGTATTATTCATAAAAATATGCCTATTGCTCGCCAAGCCGATGAAGTAAAGAAGGTAAAACGTTCTGAAAGCGGTATGATATTAGATCCACTTACCCTAAGTGGAAGTGCTACTCTATCGGAAGCCGTTCAATTAATGCGTGATAATAAAATCGGAGGGATTCCCGTCGTAGATACTCAAAAACGCTTAATCGGAATTATAACCAATCGTGATCTTCGTTTTGAAAAGGATCTATCCAAAAAGGTTGAGCAAGTAATGACTACCCAAAATTTGATTACCGCTCCTCATGGTACCGACTTAAAAGGTGCTCAAGATATCCTTGAAAAACATAAAATCGAAAAACTTCCGATAGTTGATGACCAAAATGTATTGCAAGGTTTGATCACATTCAAAGACATCCAAAAAGTGAAAAACTATCCCAAAGCCGTGAAAGACAGTCACGGTCGTTTGTTGGTAGGAGCTGCTGTGGGTGTAACTCCAGACACTATGGAGCGTGTAGATGCATTGGTGAAGGTGGGGGTTGACGTAATTGCCATCGATACAGCACATGGACATTCTCAAGGAGTAATCGACCAAGTAAGAAAAGTAAAAGATAAATACCCAGATCTTCAAATTATTGCGGGTAATATTGCCACTGGTGAGGCCGCTAAAGCCTTAGCAGATGCTGGTGCTGACGCAGTTAAAGTGGGTGTAGGACCAGGTTCAATTTGTACCACACGTATCATTGCAGGTATTGGTATGCCTCAGTTAACAGCGGTCATGGAAGCCCATGAAGCACTGAAAGGTACTGGCGTACCTGTTATTGCTGATGGTGGAATCCGCTATAGTGGTGATATTGTAAAAGCGCTAGTTGCAGGTGCTAATACGATTATGGCCGGTGGACTATTTGCGGGTACGGAAGAATCTCCTGGAGATACCAGTTTCTTTGATGGTAGAAAAGTAAAATCGTATCGTGGTATGGGTAGCGTTGAAGCGATGAAAGAGGGTTCGAAAGATCGCTATTTCCAGGATGCTGAAGACGAAGTGGCTAAATTAGTTCCAGAAGGCATTGTTGGTAATGTGCCTTACAAAGGACACCTTTCAGAGGTAATATATCAATTAGTAGGCGGAATCAAGGCTGGAATGGGCTATTGTGGTGCTGCTAACATGAATGTACTTCAAGAATCGAAATTTGTACGTATTACAAATGCAGGTATTCGCGAAAGCCATCCTCACGATATTGCAATTACTAAAGAAGCTCCGAATTACAGTCGTTGATTCGGAAGCTCAAAATTTAGCAAACGTTGTTTCAGCTCTGATTTCAAACTTATACATTCGGAAGCTCTAAATCTTCCGCAGTGAGTTGAACCAGGCTTTCTTTTGTAATTTGAGACTCTCGAGATAGTCTATTCGCCTGATTTTCTAGCACCTTTTCGAATAAATTTCTCACATGTCGGCCATTCCCAAATGTCTTGTCGCGGCTTGCATAATCTTGAGTAAACACTTCATTTAATTTGGTTTGAATGGTATCATCCATTGAATACTGAGCCTTATCACACATACTCTTGAAAATGGCATACATTTCTTCAGGAGTGTAATCGGCAAAATCGATGTAACGATTTACTCTCGATTTAAACCCAGGATTGGTTTCAATAAACGATTCCATTTCACCCTTATAACCAGCCATTATTACAACCAACCGATTTCGGTCGTCTTCCATGCGTTTGATTAATGTAGCTACTGCTTCCTGTCCGTAATTGTCTTGATCTTCCCCCACCAATGCGTATGCTTCGTCAATAAACAAAATGCCATCTATTGCTTTATCAATTACTTCATTCACTTTAATTGCAGTTTGGCCAGCATATTCAGCAATTAATCCACTTCTATCTGTTTCAATTAAATGACCTTTTTCTAAGATTCCCAAGGATTTATAAATTTGCGCAATTAGTCGAGCAACGGTTGTTTTACCCGTTCCCGGGTTACCTGTAAATACAATATGATAGGATATTTGTGCCGTTTTTAATCCCTGTTTTTCTCGTTCTTTTTGAATTTTCAAAAAATTAACCAACGTGTTTACTTCGGCTTTAACTTCTGATAACGCTATCAATGAATTCAATTCGGAAAGGATCTCTTCAATCGACATATTGGAATTATTCTCTTTGGTTTTTATATTTTTATTTTCTTTTTCTGGGATGGGATGGTGGAGGTCGTCATAAATAGTTTTAAGTAACGTCTCTTCCTTTTTGGTAACGGCACCGTCGGTATTCACTAATGCAATAGCAAATCGATTCAGTACCGTTGCATACGAATCAAAAGATTCACATTCGGATAAACTCAGTAATGCAGGTAAAGCATAATTGGAATTGGCTTTTTTGTCAGGTTTTTTGCCCTCTAAATTATATGATATAGTTATTGGGCTGTTATTTTTAATCGATAACAAAATAGTGCTTTCTAATCGATCAAACAATCCATTTAAATATTTCTCTTTGAATTCTGGTTCACTTAAATCACGGTATTTTCCTGTTTCTTCTCCTTTGGTTTCAGACTGATCTATTGCCGATTCACAAGCAAGTACAAAATAAGTGGGGAGTAACGGATATTTGACAATTTGAATTTTTAAAACCTGTTGATAGATTTTCTTGATGTCAAAAAGTAACGAAAGTTTTATCACCGCTTTTACATCCTCAGGTTCTGATTTCGTGGCATCGATTAATCGTTTGTTGAGTTTTGAATCAGAAATAAGCTGTTCTAATAACGTATCAATTTCTGAAGAAAGTTCCTGGGCCAGTGCAATTTGCTCGGAAGAAATAAGATTTCTATTTTGGCGATTTCTAGGATTCTGAGGCAAATTATCTAGAGCATTCATAATACTCTTATATTCCGGATTCTCCTCCAAAAGTTCTTTTTTCGTTTTTTCGGGGGATGCCTGTTCGTTTTTATCGTTTGAATTGTATCTGGAATCAAATTGTTTTTTAGACATGATTAAAAATGCTAAAAAATCTATTATCACAATTAGTCCTAAAACACCCAATACTTCTGGTACTTTGGTGTATCCAATTGCCGCTAAAATCAGGTAAAATCCACCAATTGCGTATTGTTTCAGGTAAAATCTGTGAACACCAAAAACTCCAAAAAAGAAGGTAAGTACTGCTGCAGTATTTTTGTATTTCATTAATCCATTAAGTTATTTGATAAGTCGAAAAATTAAGAAAATATTCATTATGCATTTCCAATTTCATATTTAGATATGTTTTAGGAATTTCACGTTAAATATTTGTGTTGTTCCCCGAAATTAGTGATTTCGTTGTACTTTTGGATTATGAATTTGAATTTTTCAAAGAATAAAATTGCAATTTTCGCAATTCTTTTATCCAGCGTAACCCTTAGTTTAAATTCGTGTGGATCCAAGAAGTCCAATTCCGATTCTCGTCCGGGTAGAGCTGGAATCGAAATTATTTCAGATGCGGCAGCAGCAGACAGTGCATTGGCTGTTAATATCCCTCCTGCATTACCCAAACCCATCGATAAGAATTCACCAAAACAAATCGAAGTGAAATTTCGCTTGGCATTCTACAATCTTGAGAATTTATTCGATACGATCGATGGTCCGAATATGGATGAAGAATATTTGCCATCCGGCAAAATGCAGTGGAATTCTGAAAAATACCAGAATAAACTAAAACGCATGGCCCAAGTAATCGATTCCATACAACCCGACTTTTTAGGGGTTTGTGAGATTGAAAACTACTTGGTTTTGTCGGATTTAATCAAATATTCAACGCATTTAAGTAAATACAATGCAAAAATTGTTCATAGTGAATCTCCCGACAATCGTGGAATTGACGTTGCAGTTATTTATCTACCTGGAACAGGTGTATACAAAAATGCCTCAACTGAATTGATTTCACTTGATATGTTGCCAGTGAAAATGATGGATCCTGAAAAGCCAACTCGTTCCATCATGGTGGCGCATTTTAAAACGAAAAATAAAAAACATTCAATATTAGTGAATCATTGGCCGTCAAGAAGCGGAGGCGAACTTCAAACACGAGTTTTGAGAGCATCCGCAGCAAATGCGATGCGCGATTATTTAATGAAAAATCGCGATATAAACTATTGGAGTGCCGTTGGGGATTTTAACGACAATCCCAACGACAGCAGTATGTTGCAAGTATTAGGAGCAGGAGATAATCCTGCCTGGGCAGTGAATTTAGCTTTCATCAAACGCAAAGCAGAACCTACAAATGGTACGTTGCGTTTTAAAGGAATGTGGGATTTATTTGATCAAATCATTGTGAGTCCCGATTTCTATAATGTTGGACCAGAAAATAACATCCCTAATCAACAAATATTTTTCCGTGAATGGCTGTTGCAAAAAGACGGTAATTTCGCTGGATATCCATTAAGAACGTTTGGTGGGAAAACATATTTAAACGGGTACAGTGACCATTTGCCCGTGTATGTTGATCTGGAAATGTAATAGTATACAAGGTTAATAAGTATTTGATAACAAATTGACTTTTAAATAAAAAGGCCGCAATTGCGGCCTCTTTTATTATAATTCTAAAAATGTTATTTTATTAATTGCAATTCTATAATTCATATTGATTTAAAATCCATAAATCTAAAAATGAATTATCAGTATCAAGTAAAGCTTTCGATTACTGAAACTATGAAATTCGATTTACGATTTCAACTCTTTACATTCAATGCGGCCCCCACAAATCCTACAAATAGAGGATGAGGATTTTCAACCGTGCTCTTTAATTCAGGGTGAAACTGAACGCCTACAAACCATGGGTGGTTTTCAACTTCAACAATCTCAGCCAAGCCTGTTTTTGGGTTGGTTCCAGTAATTTTCATTCCTGCATTTTGAATAACCTCTTTGAATGCATTATTGAACTCATATCGGTGACGGTGACGTTCAGAAATCTTGGTTTTTCCATATGCTTTAGCTGCATGACTGCCTTTAATCAGTTCACAGTCGTAAGCACCCAAACGCATGGTTCCGCCATAATTTTCTAATTCCTTTTGTTCCTCCATTAAAGCAATAACTGGATGTTGAGTATCTTGACTCATTTCAGAACTGTGTGCATCAGAATATCCTACAACATTTCGAGCAAATTCAATTACAGAAATTTGCATTCCCAAACAAATTCCGAAGAAAGGAATTTTGTGTTCACGAGCATATTTAACCGCCGTTAATTTACCATCAATACCCCTGTTTCCAAAGCCAGGAGCTACCAGAATTCCTGCAAAGTCTTTGAGTTTTGAATCTACATTTTCAGGAGTTAAATATTCCGAATGGATGTAAGTTACCTGTACATCGCATTCTTTTGCAGCCCCTGCATGAATAAATGCTTCATTGATGGATTTATAGGCATCGGGCAATTCAACGTATTTACCCACCAATGCAATTTTTACTTCTGATTTGGGATGTTCTAGGCGGAATAAGAAATTCGACCATTGCTCCAAATTGGGTTCATTGATGCTTTTAAGTTTTAGTTTAGATAATACTACTTTATCTAACTTCTCTTTCAGCATGGCCATTGGAACTTCATAGATAGTACTTAAATCGCGAGCTTCTATAACAGAATTGCCTTGAACATTGCAGAATAGTGCTAATTTTTTCTTCAATTCAGGTGTAAGTGGATGTTCAGTTCTACACACCAAAACATCCGGCTGGACTCCTAATTCCAACAAACTTTTTACTGAGTGCTGTGTTGGTTTCGTTTTTAATTCACCTGCAGCTTTTAAATAAGGAACCAAAGTAAGATGGACAACTAATGCATTCGCATCCCCCAATTCCCAAATCAGCTGACGCATACTTTCAACGTAGGGAAGTGATTCAATGTCACCTACAGTACCACCAATTTCAGTGATAACGATATCGTAATTTCCACTTTCCCCTAAAATCAACATTCTGCGTTTGATTTCATCGGTGATGTGTGGAATTACTTGTACCGTTTTTCCCAAATAAACACCTTTGCGTTCGTTTTCTATTACGGTTTGATATACGCGACCGGTAGTTACGTTGTTTGCCTGTGAAGTAGGAACGTTTAAAAAACGTTCGTAGTGACCTAAGTCCAAATCGGTTTCAGCACCGTCCTCAGTAACATAACATTCTCCGTGTTCGTAAGGATTAAGTGTTCCCGGATCCACATTTAAATAGGGATCGAACTTTTGGATAGTTACACGGTAACCTCTTGACTGTAAAAGTTTTGCGAGTGATGCTGCAATAATGCCCTTCCCCAAAGAAGAAGTTACACCGCCCGTAACAAAGATGTATTTTGACTGACTCATGAATGTAATGTTACGGGGTACAAAGTTAACAAAAAATTACCGTATCGCGACATTAAATCGCTACAATACCATTTTAAATCACCACATTCCAACCAAAAACATCCTCAGACAGCTGCAACTTGATATCATCCAAGAACTTCTTCACTTGAATCGAAACGGAATTGTCTGCATTTTTTTGTACATCATAATATTCACCGTGATGTCCAAATCCGTCTAGGTTAATTAAAGTAGCTGCTGTTCCGGTAATGAAAAGCTCTTTTAAGTTACCAGAAGCCAGTTCTTCTTTCAGTTCATTCACTGATAAAGGTCGCTCTTCAACAGTATGTCCTAATTGTTTTAAGGATTGTATAACAGAATCTCTGGTGATTCCAGCTAACATGGTATGGGTTAGTGCAGGAGTTACAATTCGATCGCAATAAACAGCGAAGAAATTGGTTGTACCGGTTTCTTCTACAAATTTGTGCTCGATGGGGTCTGTCCATAAAACTTGATCGAATCCTTCCTTCTGAGCAACGGCAGTTGGATACATTGCGGCGGCATAATTTCCGGCACATTTGGTAAATCCAACGCCACCAGGTGCAGCTCTGCTGTATTCTTCCTCCACTTTAACGCGTAGAGCTTTATTGTAGTAAGGGCCTACTGGGCAACAGAATATAGCAAAACAATATCTTTCAGATGGTTTTACACCGATAAAATCGTCGGTTGCGAACATATAAGGACGCACATATAAGGCACCACCTTCCACACGAGGAACCCACTGACGGTCTAAATCCAACAATTGGGTTAAACCTTCCATGAAAAGTTCTTCTGGTACTTCAGGCATGGCCATTCGTGTAGCCGATTTAATCAATCGTTTGGCATTATCTCTTGGACGGAACATCACGATGTCTTTGTCGTTTTTTGAGGATGCAAAAGCTTTCATGCCCTCGAAAATAGCTTGTCCGTAATGAATGGCACTGGTTGCTGGACTGAGCGACATAGGACCGTAGGGTACGATTCTTGGGTTTTTCCACTCGCCGTCTTCAAAATCGGCAAGGAACATGTGATCGGTGAAAACCTTCCCAAATCCAATATTATTTGGATCTAATTGAGAAATTCTGCTTTCTTTTACTTTTTCCGTCGTAATTTCGAATTTCATCTTTAACAAAAATACAAAAAACCAACAGCGAAATGAAAAAAGGTGTATGGAATGTGGAAAACCCTTTAGCCCTTTCTGAGTTATTTTCAGAGGGAATATTTCAATTGCCGGTGCCCAAAGAAGAAATTCTCGTTGCAAGCAACAATGCAACCGATTCTCAATTAGAAACTTCGGTTCCAAAAGAAGATGTGAGCATTACAAAGAACGAGGTTTCAAATTCAAAAGAGCCGGTTAAAAATGATGCGGCTTTTAAAAATGAGGAGCCTGTTATTCAACCATCTAGTTTTCAGCCAATCCCACAGCCAATTCCAAATTTAGAAAAAGTATACATCATAAATTTGATATACGAAGAAACTGAATTTAATTCCAAAGAGTTGGTTGGGAATATTATTAAGGCAGTGAAAATACCCGGATTTGAGATGAATGCTCAAACAGTGAAGTTTGTAAATGTCCCCAAACAAACAGCTGCCATTAATAACGATATTTTATTAGCAACGCTTAATCATTACCCACAACTGCGTTTGATTTTCTATGGATTGAATTCAACTAAATCTACTGAATTTCATCAAATGAAACATTCCAAAGCATTATTGCTTGATATGCCTTCATTTATGGCGCAATCCGTTCCTCAGAAAAAACTGAACTGGGAAAAAATCCAAGTGTTCTTTGGCATGAAATAGCAAAAGCTCAATGAAGAATTAAATGCTTGTTGAAGTGCAAAACTCTCAATGAGTTAAAATTGTATCAATGAAGTCGTTTATCGCTTAATCTTTGAAGTGAAATCAGACCAATAATAAAGAAAGCAATTAGCGCGATAACGGAATTTTGCATGCCTTTTTCGGGAGAATGTTGCTCCACATAAGCGAAAATAAACAGTCCGAAAACCATGGCTAATTTTTCTGTGATATCATAAAAGCTAAAAAACGAAGCGGTATCAATGGTACCTTCAGGAATGAGTTTTGAATAGGTGCTTCGACTTAAACTTTGCACTCCTCCCATTACGGCACCAACGAAAAATGCCAAGACATAAAATCCTTCCTCGCTGCGATATTCAGCATCGAACCATGCTCCAATACAAATAAATATCCAAGCGATTAACGTAATACTCAAGGATTTTTTGTTGCCGTATTTTTTAGATACCCAGGAAAAGAAAAAACTTCCCCCGATACCCACGAATTGAATGATTAAAATAACAGGAAGTAACTTCGCCGCCGGCAGATTTAGAAACTTCGCGCCGAAATAAGCGGCTACCAACATAACCGTTTGAACTCCCATTGAATAAAACCAAAAAGAACGCAAGTAAATAAGTAAGGAGGAACTTTGTTTTACCTGTTTCCATACTTTTTGCAGCTCATGAAACCCTTTAAAAATTGAATTTTCGTTGGGATTTGTGACTTTTCGAGTGTGCGACTTGATTCTGCTGAAGAATATTTGAGCGAAACCAATCCACCAAATTCCCACGGCAATAAAGCAATATCGAGTAGCAAGTCCTGCGGGAATATCTAGCTTAGGTGCTATTGCTTGAATGAAAACCAAACAAAGTATAAGCAACGTGCTTGAACCAATATAACCCATGGCAAATCCTCTTGCGCTCAATCGATCCATGTGGTCAGAATCGGCAATTTCGGGTAAATAGGAGTTATAGAAAACCAAGCTGCTCCAAAATCCCAAACTAGCAATGAAAATACTGAGAAGGCCATAGGGAAGGGTAGCGGGATCCTTGGTTAAAAAGAATAAACTGGCCGCTCCCAATGCACCCATGTAACAGAAAAATTGCAGAAAACGCTTCTTATTTCCACGACTATCGGCAATTCCACTCAACAAGGGACTGGTAATAACGATTATCAAAAAAGAAAGAGATAACACGTAATTACTGATCACCGTATTTTTGAACGACATGCCCAGAAATTGAACGGTATCATTGATGATATTGCCACTAGCATCTTTTTCAGTTGTTACAGCTGTGTAATAAACAGGAAAAATCGCAGATGAGATGACCAAAGGATATACGCTGTTTGCCCAATCGTACATGGTCCAAGCCCAAAGAGTTTTTTTATGGTTTTTCTCCATGGCATGCAATATAATAATTATGACACTTAACTCGGTAATTACAAAAAACAAAATGCCGAATTAAAGGATTAATTCGGCATTTTATATTGATGAATGTTTTACTCTTAGAAGTGCAGTACTAGCTAGCTAGCGTATTTCAGATTTTCGCGAGCAGACCATTCTTCTTCAGCCATTTTCTTGGTAAGACGTATGGATTTCTTCTTTTTATCCGAAGAAGGAATTTCAAACATATAACGTTTAAGAACCGTTTCACAAATTCCTCTTAATCCTCTTGCGCCTAATTTATTTTCAAATGCTAGTTCTACGATGTAGTCAATTGCTTCATCATCGAAAGTCAAACTAACACCTTCCAATTCAAACATGAGTTGGTATTGTTTTAACAAAGCATTTTTTGGCAGTGTAAGAATGCTACGCATTGCTTCTTTGTCAAGGGGTTCTAAGGCAGCAATAATCGGTAAACGACCAATTATTTCAGGAATTAATCCGAACGATTTTAAATCTTCGGGACCGACTTGACTCAATAAACGTTTTGGATTGATTTCTTTGTGTTCATTGCGTTTGAAACCAACGGCTTGGTTTTGCATTCTGCGACCAATCATTTTATCAATTCCATCAAAAGCTCCACCGCAAATGAACAAAATATTGGAAGTGTCGATTTTTACGTATTTCTGATCGGGATGCTTTCTTCCGCCTTCTGGAGCAACATTCGCTACAGTACCTTCTAATATTTTTAAAAGACCTTGTTGAACGCCTTCTCCACTAACATCACGGGTGATGGAAGGATTGTCGGATTTACGTGCAATTTTATCGATTTCGTCAATGTAAACTATGCCACGTTCTGCTAATTCTGGTTTGTAATTAGCCACTTGCAGCAAACGAGAAAGAATGCTCTCTACGTCTTCACCAACATAACCAGCTTCTGTTAAGACGGTTGCGTCGGCAATGCAAAAAGGAACATTCAACAAACGAGCCAATGATTTAGCAAGTAACGTTTTACCAGTACCTGTTTCACCAATTAAAAGCACATTACTTTTTTCTAGTTCAACATCGGCAGTGGCATTTTTATGACGAATGCGTTTGTAGTGATTGTAAACGGCAATAGATAAGGTACGCTTGGCTTCTTCTTGGCCAATAACGTATTTATCTAAATGCGTTTTAATGAATTGAGGAGTGGGAAGTTGGTCAATTTCAAAATTTTCTGAAATCCCAGTTGCTTTGTTGCCAGAATTTTTCTCATGTCCAAGTTCTTTTGCAACAATAGTATGCGCTTGTTCTACACATTGCTCACAGATATTTCCATCCAAACCCGTAATGAGCATGATGGCCTCTTCCTTTTTTCTACCGCAAAAAGAGCAACTTTGTTCTTTGGATTTCATTCTTAATTTCTACGACCTAAAACTTCGTCAATCATTCCGTATTCCTTCGCTTCTTGAGCAGTCATCCAATAATCGCGATCACTGTCTTTTTCGATGCGATCATAAGGTTGACCAGAATGGTGAGAAAGAATATCATAAAGTTCTTTCTTCAACTTTGAAATTTCTTTGTAGGTAATTTCGATGTCACTAGCTTGACCTTGAGCACCGCCCAATGGTTGGTGAATCATGATTCGGCTATGAGGAAGGGCAGTACGTTTGCCTTTTTCACCTGCCGACATTAAAACAGCAGCCATACTTGCAGCCATACCTGTACAAATGGTTGCAACATCTGATGAAATGTATTGCATGGTGTCGTAAATAGCCAAACCAGCGTAAACGCTACCACCTGGACTATTAACATAAATTTGAATATCGCGGTTTGAATTGGTGCTTTCCAAGAAAAGCAATTGACCCATAATGATATTCGCTACATCATCGTAGATGGGAACACCCAAAAAGATAATGCGATCCATCATCAAACGAGAGAAAATATCCATCGCTACAGCGTTCATTTGTCTTTCTTCAATGATGTTTGGCGTTAAGCTGTAAATTCCATTTTTCATGGTTGCAGCTTCTGCAGTCATTTCTGTGTATTTGTCAACGTAAAGACTGTTGATTCCCAAATGTTTGGTAGCGTATTTCTTAAATTCTTTTCCGTAATCCATAATCTATGTTTTTCAAATATACAAAGAAATCAGGGTATTGTTCACCCTGATTTCCTGTATTTAGTGTATTAAAATTTGTGTTTTTCGTAAAATTGACTCAATTCGCCGATACATCATACCGACTTTTTTTGGGGAAGATTATTCTCCGTGAGCCTCTTTATGTTTGTTTACGTGGTTGAAATACTCTTCAACGTTTACTTTTTTGGTTTTCAAAGTAATCAATTCACGTACTTTATCGTATGCTTTTCTGTAAATCACACGATCCGACATTTGCATTACAAACTCACGCTCTTCCAAACGCTTCATTACTGTAGATGCCAAGAATTCATCACCCATAGAAATGTTTAATCCGTATTGACGGTACATACCAGCATAATAAACTTTAGCTTCATCAATAACTTCAGTTTCGGTTGCTTGTAATTCATTTGCTGCTGCAATTTTATCGATAATCAAACGACGTTTCAATGCTTCTCTTTCTTGAGCATATTTTTCGTCGATATTTGAGTCGTTGTAATGTTCAGGCTTGGTGGTAATTAACCAACGTTTTAAGAATTCATCGGGTAAATTGAAATCATGTTTTTGCATGATTAAGTGACCGATTTCATGATCCAACCACAAAGAAGCTTCGTTTTTGTAGTAATGCTCTAAATTGGTTTTTACACGATTTCTATATTCTTCTTCGTTTTTAGGTGCTTCTTCACCTGGCAATACTTCTTTGAAATACTCTTCAGTTAATTCAGGCAAAATACGTGATTTAACTTCAGTTACCTTGATGCTGAAGTTGTCAGAAAGATCATTGATTCCTTCTTTAGGAAGTCCTAAAGCATTGCTAATTACGCTTTCATTGTTGTTGAATAATTTGCGAACATCGCCTGTTACAACTGCATCTTTAGAAACGCCAATGAATTGCTTTTGTAATTTTTTATCTTCGATCATTGAAGGCACAAAACTTACGGGTTTGTTTTCAACACCCCCTTCAAGTTTTTCACCTTTTTCGTTCAATTCGGTAACTTCTGCATAAACGATGCTTTCAGCATCAGATTTGTCTGCATCTTCTAACTTAGCATGGCGCTTGCGAGCATAGTCGATATCTTCATCTACTTCTTTGTCAGAAACGGAAATTTCAAAATTCTCTAATTTGTCTTTTGAGTCAAGGTTCAACTCAAACTGAGGAGCCATTCCCAAGTCAAAAGCAAAACTGAAGTTTTCATTATTGTCGATGTCTAATTGGCTGTCAATGCGAGTTGATCCAATCGGATAACCCAACGTTTCCAACTTTTCAGTTTCGATATAATTGTTTAATGCATCTGAAGCCAAGTTTTGAATTTCCTCTGCCAAAACAGATTTTCCATACATTTTTTGGATCATTCCCAACGGTGCTTTACCTGGGCGGAATCCTTTGATGTTTGCTGTTTTTTGGATTTTCTTAAGTTGAGATTCAACTTTTTCGGTGTAGTCGTTTTTTTCTAATTCAACTACTACTGTAGCTTCTAATTCGCTGTGTTTTTCTAAACGGATATTCACGGTCGTATGAATTATAATTTCCTTTAAACAAAAAATGGAACCCGAAGTTCCATTTTTTGAGTTCGTGCACGCGGAGGGACTCGAACCCCCACGCCTCGCGGCGCCAGATCCTAAGTCTGGTGCGGCTACCAATTACGCCACGCGTGCAGA
>JACCDQ011847352.1_pt1 | contig 15588 bp, 22 predicted proteins | sample 7446031 | NCBI WGS metagenome assembly JACCDQ01 (sample SAMN15323442, study PRJNA562643) | freshwater metagenome | isolation source: river surface water | place: USA:Blue River Watershed | collected 2017-08-17
CGAGGATCTGAAAATGCTGGGGGCGGCTCATCTCAATTGCCAACCACATCGCTTTGTGGTTATCGAAACTAGCAGTCTCCAGGGTAGAGAGATTTTGTTCGAATTTGTCAAGCCGGTCCTTTTTGATGTCTTCCAATACAGCGCCGCGTTTTGTGATACTTAAACCCCCCTTCTGGGCTTTGGTACGTTTAGCCATTATTATTTTAAGGAAACAATATTATTGTTCTCTCTTACAACAGTTCCTATTCTCACCGGAATCATCCCACGCTTCAAATCGTCGCGGCTCATGAACTGATAAGCGCCTTCATCTTTCACCAAGACCTTCCTGCCATTGATAGTATACACTTCAAATTCATCCTCTAGCGATTTCTGTATATTCACTATCTTATCATCTTCAAATATCGCAATACCTACCTTGTTCGGTACAAAACCACTGCTCAACTTGTCTCTGGTTGCATACTCATATAGCTGATCGCCCTTGATCAAATACTTAGTGCCCTTCACCTCCACCTCAACCAACTTTTCATCATCCAGGAAATTATCGAGATCTTCTTGTATGTTAGTTGAAAAAATCTTCTGCGTCTTGCTGTGTTGGAAGTTGATGCAGTTCTCGATCATGGTCTGCGCCTTGTTCAGCTCGCAATCGAACGACGCCTTCTTCATCTCGTCCAACATTTCATTCTCGCGTTTTTGCTTCTTCAAGGCACTCCTGGAGACCTGTATATCCAACAAATCCAGCCCATTCGTTGTTTTATTTGTATTGACACTAAAATAATTATAAATGTCAACCACATGTTCATCTTTGGGTAGATGTGTATGGGAGCAAATACGCACGGCACGCCCGATCACCTGCTTGATCCGACCCATGTTCCACCACGGCTCCATGATATGCACATGTCGCACGCCCCTGAGAGAAATACCTTCACGACCGGCAGCCGTGATACAAATTAGCTTAATGTACGCACCATTTTCATTATCTGGGTGATTGTACAACTTCAGAATATTGCGACGCTCCTCTGCACTCGTATTCCCCGACCATATGGTGAACCTCGGTTTTGGCTCTAAATCTTCAATTTTTGACACAGAAGCATCAAATTTCTCAAAATTGTTTTGTTTTAAAATTTCTTCCAACACCCCGATTCCATATGCTCCTTCAAAGTTGGAGTAAATAAGACCCAACCCTTTACTGTGCGTTGCGAGATTGAGCAGCTTCAGCATCTTCGGGCTCAACACCGCAAGATTCTCTTTCGAGAAGTCAATCTGCGACAAAGATTGTTTGTCCTTCTTGAACTTATCCACGTCCAGAATCTTCTCAAAAGTCTTACGACCATATTTTTCCAAGATGTCGGCAGGATATGTTATATTACTATTGCTCCTAGAGAACACCCAGAAGTTTAGCATTTCGCTGCCTTCGTCAACATCGGAACGAATAGTAAGGGCTTGGGCCACTGAGCCGTAGATCTTGCCATCCATCCTGGATGCGAGCGCCTGTGCACGCTGCATGGTCTTCAGCTGACTATCTGTGTCTGCCCTGGACTGACCGACTTCTCCCTTCTTAACACCTTTTCTAAGATTATCCTCCATCTTATAGATTTCGTCCTGGTGTTTCTTCTGAAGAGTGCTCATGGGCACCAATACCTTGTGGATCTTCTTCTTTGCAAAGACGCGCTCGTCTGCTCCAATATAGTAAGAGACCAAGCCCTGGATGCGTCTCTTGAATAATTGTTTGTTGATCATCTGGGAACCATCAAAAAATGTGTCCATAAAGTCTTCTTCAGCCTTTTCACTCCTAACATCAAACATTTCATGTCCGCGAAGCATATTGAATAAATAGGCAAGTTCAAATGGAGTATTCGAAAATGGTGTGCCAGACAACATTATGAATTTAGCGTTATCGGCCATCATCATCCAGTTGTATATCTGCCATCTAACAGTCTCCCGCGATCTCGGGAGAGTATTGATGAAATTATGAACTTCATCCAGAATGACAATTGAGTTATCAAATGGATTCCTGGTTGCGTCGTCAGATAGGTTGCTGAGCTGCTCGATGAACGTAGTTGTGTTGTTGTAGTGCAGGATAAAATAACCAATTCTCGTCAATAATGGACCACTTCCATAATTTGGGTGGATGCGCGACAACTCCTTGATCCAGGGATCGTCCCTCAGAGAGGCTGGAATCAATATAATCACCTTTCTCAGCCTATCCCCATCATAAAGTCTCGCTGCCTCAGCCATCGCTATTGCCGTCAGACTTTTGCCTGATCCTAAATTGTGGTACACCATAACACCTTGGCTTCCAGCGGCTTTGTTTCCAACTTTATTGTGGAGCGCCATGAATTCTTTTAGAATTTTCTGGTGGTCCATAAGTTTGATTGTATTGTCCTTGAGAAATGTGTCTTTACAAGGATCTATTTTGAGGTTAATGGGTTCCAGTGCAAAGTCAGAGAACTCCGCGTTGATGAAGTTCATGAAATCTCTGTCGTCCGTGGAAGGCATCGTCTCCGCCACCGTCTTGGCGGATTGCACTTTCAGCGGTTCCACTGGTCTTACTAGATCAATGACTTCCCGGATAAGATCTTTCTTCTTGCCGGTTGCGGGGAGATTGCGACGCTTTAGGATGTCGCGCAGTTCCTTAGCACTCAACTTGGGGACTGATGATACTTTTAGACCCTTTATGTCCATCTTTATTATTATATTATAAATTGTTTTGTTTTGTTTTGTTTTGTTTTAAAACAAAACAATTGATTGTATTTTAGATTATAGCAGTTGTTGATCAGAAGATGGAGTATCATCATCTGAAGATAATTCCTCGTTCCGCTGCATAGCGTACTGTATTGTATACTCCCTAGCTTTTTTATCATGTTCCTCGCGATTGCTTTTATAAAGATTTCCAGCAACTCGGTTAAGGGGATCATTCTCATTGGGGTCGTTCAGCAAAGAGGAAATAGACAGGAGAATACTCATTATCGACTGCGCAGGGCTCCACTGCGTCCTTAGAATATCAATACATATCTCACCACTTTCACTGATATTGCTATGAAATATTTTAGTTTTGAAGTGCAACTTAGGAGGTTTGAATGGATATTGTGAGGTGAATACCGCAGCAAGTTCAAAGGTACCGCCCTCGTAGGGCGTGCCCTCTGGACCTTTGATAAAGCATGTCCACTGGTAGATATTTGTCCCATCCGCTAGTCTAGCATGTACATAGTCATCCTCTGTATTTTGAAATTGGTTTAATTCCCTTTGAAGACGTTTTATTGTATTCATTACGAATTAAAAAGATATTCTTTTTCCGATTATAACATAAATGAGTAGAAATTGGACGAATATCAACCATCAGGACAGAAAGGTAGAACTTCCATATCCAGACACAGTCATCAAGCAACATCCCATCATCATCGATTCTAGAGATCGCGATAGAAGTATTTTTCCTAATACAAATGAATTCGTCGTCAAATTTGACAATAACGGCGATGGAAATATTCCTCAGAACTACAGGAATATTCAATCTATTGAATTGATACAAGCGATTTTACCACAGACTGTGCTAAATTCAACAACTGGCGTGCCATATATCACTTTGGAGATAGATGAAGTGCGAGATACGATTCAGGGTACGAACACGCATCTAAGGAATGCATTTGCATTCCTGAGCCCCCAGGATGTCTACGGAACAAAGCATCTCTCCTGTAAGTTCTATAGGCCCGCGATCAGATATTTTGATGCGCCCCTCAGTTCTCTGAATAAGTTCACCATCCAACTTCGTCACCCAGATGGGAGTCTATACGACTTCGGCACAGACACTGCATCCGGGAATGCAGTCAACGAAGACGTCCAGACCATGTTCTACTTTGTCATCCACACCATAGAAGCTAAACATAATAAAATATCTATAGCCCGATGATTTTAAATACTTCTTCCACGCGATGGCTCCATAAATGTTTATTCATCGTATCTTCATAAGCCCTTTCTATTATTGCATTCCTTTCATCATTGTATGTTAGGTAATACATTAATTTCTCTTTAAAATCACTCATGTCTTTTTTGAACATGATGCAATTCACCTTATCTTCAAATACCCCATCATAGGTGTTATCCCATTCTTCACAGAAGATCAAACACTTACCTTTTGCCAACTCATAGAATCTCGGAGAAATGGTCCCATCCGGAATAGATGTTGTACATAGCCATATTTTCGAATTGCCGATGGTTTTGTAGTAGTCTTTGATCGACATCCTTTTATTGACCAGTATGTTTGTTTTGAGATTCATGCCCCCGACGATATCGATGGCCTTTCTGCGGATGTTGTACTCGTTTCCGTTGTGGGCCGGCTCGTGTAGAGCGCCCATGAAGCAGATGTGATATTGTTTTGTTTTAGAAATTGGAACTACATCATTCGTTGTCGCGAACAATAAACGGTGCACCTCCAAACCACTCCCATCAAATACTTCTCTACATCTATGGTACTCGGAAAATACATGCGTTATTTTATGCCGCAGCATCCACTCGATTTTAGTTTCAATGTGTTCATGACATAAAACAAAACAAATCTTCGGTATGTTCAATTCAGCTAATCCAGATATAGTCTTATCATAAAATCCTTGGATATACCCTTGTTTTGAGACTGCCATTCCAAATATGATAATATCTGGTTTTCCATATTTAGCGATTAACTGTTGAATATTCGGGATCATAATATTGTTGACAATGTGTACACGATGATGCGCTTTGAGTGCATTCACAAATCCATGGTAGTACTCGAGGTCTAATTTATATTTAGATGCAAATGGATCAATAAAAATAATATTTTTCGTCATTAATCTTACTGGGTATTTAAAACACTTGGAGCTTTACGCTGGATGCATCCAAATAGCCCAGGATTGTAGGCGCGCTTCTGAACGAGCTTAAAATCCAGAACGTCCGCCTCAATAAAAAGTTCGTGGATTAGCGTTGTTATCTCATTATCACCCCATCTATACTTATACTGACCACCATATTCATTAACTTTCTCAACAAAATGCTTTACTTCCGGCCTTTCGAAGAGCGACAACTTATACACGTTCGAATCACAGTTGATTAAATTATTGTGAAAGTAATTATCTCCAAAATCATATTCAACCATTTTCCTTAACCACTCCTGTTTTGGAATAATATTGTTGGTGCGACAATAATCTTTGACAAATTGGCATAGATTTTGTCGCGTATCTATGCATCCTTGGTGTGTACCATATTTTCTGGGCTGGGTCACATTTATTGATCCAAACTCTAAATTGTTTTGTTTTAATCTTCTAAAAATATTAACCAGATCAACTGGAGCCTCGAAGCCTGCATCGTCGTCTATCTGCATCACATAGTCATACTCGCCAAACTTCGTATTCTGATAATTCCAGAAATTAGATGAAAAATAACACATATGCAAATAGCCCAGCCTTCTCTTGGTGAATTGCCCAGAACTCACATAATGCAAATAGCTCCTATTATAAAACAATTCTGATGCATGGATATGATTCGGAATCTTATAAGGAACCTGAATAAAATATATTTTTTTGCTGATGGTGTCGTGAATATCTTTTATGAATTCATGCGTGTATATATTATCGAAGTGATATACGTAAATAGGATATATATCACCAAGGTATTTGATACAGGACTCAAGGCAGGCCTTGAGGCATTGCGTCCTAGAGGAGAGTAGAAAAATGCATGCACGAATATCTGCCATATTATATTATATGGCTATTACAATATGCATAATCTTAGCCTTGATGCACTTTCCCAAATTATGAAACAACTGGACATTAAAGAAAAATATAAGATTTTCGTGGAGACAGGGACTAATCGCGGCAGGACGATAATACCGATGAGTAAGCACTTTGATGTACTATACACGATTGAGTTAGATGGCACATTTTTTTATAAAACAAAACAAAAGGCGACAGATTTGGATATTCAGAATATCCGTTTTATCCACGGAGATTCTGGAGAGAAGATAAAAGAGGTGGTTGATCAATTAACGGAAAAGGCTATTTATTTTCTAGATTCGCACTGGTGTGGCTATCAGACCGCGTTCAATGGCAAGGACTGCCCCCTGCTCGAAGAATTAGAATATATCAACGAACACGATAAGAATGCTAGTTGTCTGATCATCGACGATTATCGTCTATTTGGGCAAGTTCGCCAAAAGCCAGAATGGACTGAACAAAAATTTGTTGACAAGTATGGACAACCAAAGGTAGAGGATTGGAGCGAAATTACAGACAAAGCTATTCAACAGATATTAGGCAATCGCATCGACAGATGGCTCGACGTGGATGATCGTCTAGTCGTCCTGCTCAAAGCAGTTAATGAAGAGTAAATCTTTTTTATCCTTTTTAAGAAATTTAAATCCAAGTTCTTTTAGAAATTGTTTTGTTTCATTTTCGGTCATTGCGTCTTCATAAGTCATTTCATCGCACTCTAACCAAATATACCTAACATTATTTAATGTTTTTTTGGCACCCAACAAAACATCTTTCTCTGCGCCTTGCACGTCGATCCACAATAAATCAATTGTTCCTAAGTTGAAACTATCTAAAGTCTTTAAGCATACAAAAATTTCTTTGCTACCAGCCAAGTCCTTTCTTTTAGATTTCTTAAGGGAGCTACTTCCAGAATTGCCAAGGTTATACCGTAGGTGGTCTTCTTGACCAATCCATTGATACTTGTCCTGTAGAGGTTCTTCTTTGAATGCTTGATAGAAGATTGTTGTTTTGTTTTCCTTCCCGAGCGCGCATGGATAGAGTGTGCACCTAAGCTCGTCTTTTAGGTGTTTGTGGATGATTTTATAGTTCCTGGGGTCGCATTCAAATGCAGTTATTCTGCATTTTGGCAAAGTGTGTAAAAAGCGAATAGTGTCCTCGCCGTAGTGAGCACCGCATTCTACGATATGTGCATTTTCTGGCAACAGCTCTTTGAAGAATTGAAATTTTTCCTTGTAGGCTTCAAAATTCATTTTATGCACATAAGATGAATAGTTCATTATTGTTTTAAAACAAAACAATTTTCTAAAATAATAGGTAATGATATCCAATATGATAAATACAGCGTTCCAGGCAACTGTCGTGTCCTGTGCCATCATGTATTTCTTCCCAGACTCCAAAGAGATTGCTAAAAAATATATCGTCAAGGGAGCGAAGGAAATTATCAAACATCTCGATGATCCTAAAGATGATTAGTGATATGGGCATTTTCCTCTTTTGCGACACGCTTTTCCCGCCTTTGTCGTATGTCCACATCTTCCGCCACCAGTAATTGAATTTATGCGTTCATCGAATTCTGGAATATATTGATATCTATTCTGTTTCTTCTGTCTTCTTTGGGCAAGTGTTGTTAGATTCTCTGGAACCGTATTTATCATACTTCGCGTATCATTTGATTTGAATCCAATTGTTATCTTACAGTTTTTGCAGGCATTCGTAACTTTTGGAGTTAAGAGGAAGTTTTGATTAGCAACCAATTTGAACAGTCCGATATGTAACTGTATTTGATTTCCATCATGATCGTACATCTCAATTTTTTGAACTATATCGTTCTTGTACATTAAATGGATAGTCTGAGGATCTTCTGGGAATAGACGATTAATTTTTGTAGTTTCAATGTTAACTGTATATATCTGTTTTGCAATTGAACGGATGGTGCCCTGGCCAATATAAGCAATATCTTTTTCGCTCATGATTCGAATCATTGCATCATTGCCCACCCTGGGCATATTCTGCTTGCTAGCGATATAATAAGTTTCGTTTGCCTTTGTCTTGTAGACTAGATTATTATTAACAATATCGTGTCTTGACATACTATTAATATAAATATCTAAAATAACTTTTTTATCTCTTCGTCGTGATATATTTCTTTGCTTTTGATCATAGTCCACAGATCGTTGCCCCGTGCCCCATTAAGCACAAGAACGTACCGAACCGCAACATATGTAAGGATGCTGGCAATCATCAGTTTCCCCATATCATATATGTGCAGGACTAGCATGAATAGCAACATAAATGCGCTTACTACCAATACGTCTATTATCATTTATTACTTACACGTATTTTTAATATCCGAGCAAGCGGCTCTAAATGACTCATAGTGCTTACACACATCCCTAAAAGATGGATCCTTGATCTTCCTACCCTGTTTCCGCAATTTGTCATTCACCTTATTGTGAATCTCATAGAACCATCGCACCAACTTTTCTCTCGACTCCAATGCACCGTCTATCGGTAGCTCTTTGATGAATTCTTTGTATGATGCGCGACAGTACTTACATGGTAATATGTCTCCAGTTAAAGTAAAATATCGTTTGTAGACATTTTTGATCTTTTGGGTTGGATTGTCAGGATAGTTGAATGTTAAGGTATGTAGAAATCCCCAGCCAAAAGGGCCCCATTTTTCAACGTTCATTAATATTAGCTGAGAAGTTCTTTATTAAAATTACAAGTGTCGATCAACTACGGGTATTCAATAATATTCATCTAAACTACGTTTTAAAACAAAACAAGTACAAAATTATGGACTACATTTTAAAACAAAACAATAGGAAAATTTATGGAACAACAGCAGCTTGTCGATAAACTTAACATGTTCTTCGCCGCAAAATCAACAAACCGCGAAGAACGAATATTCCTATTAACCGGCATCCCTGGTTCCGGCAAAACAACAACTATCGCTAAATATATCACCAATAAGTGCAACACAGAAAACCTCAGGAAAACAGTTGCATTCCTTGCTCCCACTCACAAAGCACGACAAATCCTCAAGAAAAAGCTTAATAATAAATTCGAATGCATGACCATCGCAAAATATCTTAACTACTCCTTGGACATTGATGCATTCGGGCGCAAACGTTATATATCTGATCCAAAGAATCCGTGTAATAATGAATACAAAATTCTTATTATCGATGAATGTAGCATGGTGAATAAGAGGCAGTACGAACAAATCTTGAAAAAGAATTGGAACTTTATGATCATGCTTGGAGATCCAAATCAGTTACCTCCGATCAATGAAACGATTTCCCCATGTTTCTCTATTCCGGCTAAATATAAATTTCAACTAACCGACAATCATCGTAGTAATCAAGAAATAACAGAGACTTGTAATTATATATTGCAGGAACGCACAATAGTGGTGCCACAGAATGAGGCAACCATCTATACTGATTCAGTCGAGTACCTCCTGCATCTTCAAGAGTACTCAGTTGACGATCACGATAAGTTCAAAATCCTGTGCTGGACAAATAATAGATGTAGACAGATGAATCAGCTGATACGAGAGTTTCTCTATGGTTCAGAATGCGAACGATTTTGCCACGACGAATTGTTAATTGCGAAGGATCACTTCACGATAAAAGACAAAACATATACGTCCAACGAAGAAATCAAAATCACACATATTGAAAAACAAAACAAAACAATTCTCAAAGATTATATACCGAAGGCTTATCTTAATCCACTGGACAAAGAGTATGTTAGATGTTGGCAACTTACCACCAACAAGAATGAAATATTACTGGTAGTGCACAAACGCTACGAAAAGATTATCGACAAAGTACTTGAGAAGATCAAAGCCACAGCAACTCAGTATGTAAAGAACAATGAGTTGCGGCAGGCAAAGGTATTGTGGAAGTTGTATTACTCTATTCACGATCGATTCATGCCTCCAATAGATTATTATTACGCTATTACGATTCATAGGTCTCAGGGTTCTGAGTGGAACGACATATATATAGAGTACTCAGACGTGGTCAAGAATAGGAATAAGGATGAGCGGGTGAAGCTGTTCTACGTGGCGTGCAGCCGTGCCAGCAACAGGATCATCGTCCACAAAGACTAAGGCATTATCCTACATCGATTAAATCCAAAACAATAAATCTAGTAATGAAAAGAATTAGATTTATTCTCACAACGATCGCGATTAATATCACTACGACTGCGACAATGTCTGTGGGTAGAAGAGACAGACACCACACTGACATTGTTCGCGAATACGAAAAACACTTCTACCACCCAGATAGTGAAAAAGAACATTGAGATTTATCGACAATCATTAATATATATACGGAATATAGCGATATTTCTCAACATTGTAGAGATTTACATCAAGATCTCCAGAAATGCCTTTGATTTGCACGATGTCATCGTCGTAGAGTTCTTTGTTGTTGTTTTCGATGGGCAGGGGTATTTTGTTTTCGGAATTGTCCTTGGCGTAGTATTCCCACTGCGAGCTGCCGATGTACTTGGGTCTCCCGTAGAGAGGATATCTCTCATTGGAGCTCTCGTTGAAGAGATAGCCGACTTGGTCGTAGTTGGGGATAATGCCGCGGGTCTCTATGTTGATAGGAATGATACCACGTCTGTATGGAACCGTATTTGGATCCTGGGCGAGGGTATCGTGTAATCCTAGGTCGAGGTGGGGATCGACGCCACCCTGAGGGAATAAACGCGAGCGGATGGTGTCCATGAAACTACGCCTGACCGGCGGTCCAACATATTCCTGCCCTGTGATAATTTCTGGCTGATTATCGATGAATGTCTTGTCGATAGACCCGACAGGCTTGGCTTGATGCGACCTAGACCTGGACATGGTCTGGATGCCAAACGTAAGTCCTAGGACTGCTGCTAAAATCCATATAATTGGGGTGATTACCATCTATTACTTTAAAAACTGATAATTATTTATAATAACCAATGAAGAGTATTAACTTTGCAGAACGTAATGTTTTCTTGTTATCCGAAGAACTACAAGAAAACATAATGCACAAATTCAGCTTTTACTATACAGAGCCGAGACAAATTGAACGATTATCAAATATGTCCGTATTGGAACAGCCTCACTTAGTCTGTGAGCCAACCCAAAAGAACTATTTCTTATTCCTCACGAATTACATGGGAAACAAGTATTGCATCATTATAGACCTGGAGGACAATAGATGCTATTATGCTAGGTTCCGGTTTGATAAGGATCTCTTTACAGATACATTATTCCAGGGTGAGTTTATCACGACCAAGCATAACAAGTGGATATTCAGGATCAATGACTTACTCGCTCTTAAAGGGCAGCAGTTGAATGCCACTGATTTATCAGAACGCCTACAACGCGCCAAACAGATTATTAACGAACAGTACACTTGGGATGAATATATGAACTCGTGCCAAATCGATATTAAACCATACTTCACATATGATTTTCTAGAAGAATTGGAAAATCCCAAGGAATTATGGTTTGTGCCACAACATTTGTTTGATCCAATTTACTGTGTAAAGTTTGAAGAAGAACAAATTAGCGAAAATGTCAAAACAGGGCAAAGTGAACGCGAATTATGGCTACACAATACATTCAAGCCTGATCTATTCGAGGTGAAGGACGATGATCAAAATGATTTAGGGTATGCATATATTAAATCATTGAATGATAGCAAGCATCTTCGTACATTGATTCGCAAAGATCCAGTTAAAATGAAATGCACGTGGAATGATAGATTTAGTAAATGGATGCCAATTATTTAAATTAACGTAAATATAATACATGTCTTTTTAAAGTGCATTATTATATTCTTTGATGTATATGTCTTTTTGTCTTTCAAGATTTGCAACAGCTTGGATATCATAGCCAAGCTGATGGACTTTTGTAATTTCATTGATTTGTTCATTGATCTCCATGATTTTATTGTAAGAACGTCTACGAATCACAAATTTTGGCGTCAAAAGCATGAAAAATGACGTTGACGAAAATGACGATCGTTTATTTTCTCTATCACTCTCCACCTCTTTGAACGATAATCTGCGTAGAAGGAATTTTGGTGTCAAAAGCTTGACAAATGATGATTTTCTCCCAGATTCACTCATGATGAGTTATGTAGTACTTCTATGCTTTCGCTATTATTCATTTTTTATGCATAGGTAAATTCGTAAATCCAGGACAAACTAATACCTTTACCTCAACTTCCATCTCTGGATCTCGTGAAAATAATATAGAACAACGATGCAATCCATCAACAATAGCATATACGTTATTTTCCTTTACAACCTCAATATATTTAATATTATGATCATATTCTCCAAATTCTTGTATAAGTCTTTGAAAACGGTCGATTGCATCTTTTCTACCAGAACGCCAACCAGAAGTATTCATATACTCGCTATATGCTTCTTGTCGATCAAGGACAAACTGGTAGTGCGGCGATTCATCAATATTAACATAACGATAATACGTTTTGTTAATTTTAAACCCCGACTCATGTATCCATCCTATTCTAGGATATTGCCCGTCGCCACGACGTATTCTAGCATCTGTACTTTTGCACGCAATTTTCCCAACTAGTTCTTTAAGTTTAAGTTTCATTAATTAGATTATAGTCATGCCTTGAAAGTAGACATCTTGCCAGTTCTTGGGTCCCTTTGGACCAAACCACCGTTTCGGCGCAACTACTATCTTATCCTCATTTTTGTTAAGATAGGATGCCCACCAGCTAAAAGATGAATTGGCGATGATGTTGTGATGACACTGCGACATCACATACAAGTCCACGATCGCATCCATATCTCTTCCTAAATTATTCTCAACATAACGCACATTTCGTTTACTTTTAAAAAAGTCTTGCTCGCGGCACCACGATAAATCATCCGAGAATACAAGCAATGTGTATTCATTTAACATAGTATCGAAATCAATCCCTAGTTGTCCAGCAATATTCTCTAATGCAGCTTGATAGTAATCAATTGGCTGCACAACATGAACGTTGCTTAATTTAACATAATCTGTTCTTCTAATGTGCATAGAAATTGTTTTTAACTTATCGCAGTCCTTGAACCAGGTCTGAACGATATTTTCAACTTCTGGGTAATAGTTGTGGAATAATTCATATATTTCTGATTTACGGTGTCCATAATATTTTTCTGATTGAAAATAGCCACGTAGATTCAGATTTTTTTCATTTGGGATTCTTTTATATGTAAAGTCTCCTTCGCTAAAGTTTTTGCCAGAATTTATATTCTTCTTAGGAACTCCCCTAAAGAAGGTATCGTTGAAACTACTTCGCTCTATGAGACCACGATAGCCTTCATTTGTTTGATGGCTGACCGCCCAGTCCGTTTTATTATCTAATGCCACTGCGTAAGTGGTTGCCACAATATGCATCTGATTACCAAGAGAACCGAGTCTCTTGCTATAAATCATATTAACTAATGCTGATAATATATCTTTAACCATAAAACGTAATTTATTCATTAATAAATCTTTATTATCTTAAAAGGTTGGCATATTATTCATATTAATAATTAGTTTATCTAAATTTGATATTGTCGAATTTAGGTTAATGATCGTCAAGTCGGCTGTTATCAGCACAGTATCCATGTGCATCATTACTATCTGAATTTCTTTTAGAACCGTATTTGCTTCAAGCACTAATCCTTTAATCATACCCATGGTTTTATTCGCATCATGAATCGTTAACTCTGCGTCTATCATTATTTTATCGACTTTAATCATGGACTCCTTATAATCATTTTGTATTTCAATTGTTATGTTATCTATTCTATTGATGAGCGGTATCAGCTTAAACACTAATACAGCCAACATGCCACACATAAAGGCTAATAATACTACTGCCACAATGGCTAGAAATGTTTTTGTTTGAAGCTGCATTTTCAATCATATGATTATTACTTGGACATATCAGTTTTTTGAATATCAAATATCTATAATAACTACTTCTCCATAGTCTGGCGGATGTTCTAGATTCAGCGCCTCTTTCATCCATTCACTGTGTGTGATTACACATATATTATCACACTTCAAAGATCTCAAGTATTCAAAGCCACGTTTGATGCGTTCGCCTAATTGTTGTTTTGTTTCACACATCGTGCACGTTAAATCATGATGGTGAAAGTCGGCTGGACCCTGGCGCCACTCCCGGAATAGGTGATTCACTTCTCTCGTACCTTCCAGTTTAGAGTATGTATAAGTCTCGATACACCTAGCCATGGGCGAAATTATGATTAAGTCATAACGACCAATGAGAGTCTGTGCTCCTTTGATGCCTCGTTCTGTGAGCGCTGGATTAATAATATTAAAATTGGGGCTGCCATCTTCGCGGAGGTTGTAGCACCTTTGATGTCTAATAAAAGAGACTCTCATATTACTATATAATTTTGTTTTGTTTGCTGCGCAAAGAATTGTTTTGTTTTAGATTTTGTTAAAACAAAACAATGGTAGAATTTAGTCAGATTGTTGTCTGGGGATACGCGCCAGATGAGAAGAAACACACTCACCACTATATCCAATCCAGCTTCTACAAGACATTCAAATACCTAGGCTATAAAACATTTTGGGCAAACCACTTGTCAGGTAAAGACTATTTCACTAGGCAACGCATCGATATAATACCAAATACACTTTTTATCGTAGAGCATCAACGCCAGAGTAATCTACCCCTTAGACACGACTGCTACTACATCCTACACAATATGTTCTGGGACGTTGAGAAGTCGTGGCTCAAATTCTCTGGATGGAAATATCCTCAATTCGAAGAATTGGCAAATTCAAAGCGAGTCATCAACTTGCAGGTTAATAGGCGCGACTATTATACACCAGATAAACCATTCCTCGACAAAGATAAGTTCTACTATTATGACCTATCTAATTATCGTTTATTCCTGCCCTGGGCTACAGATCTATTGCCACATGAAATAGAACAAAACAAAACAAAAGTCCCAACTATTTTGCTCAAGAAGAAGAAACATATCAACATGATTGGAACTATTGTGGATACCTGGCGCAGCTGGAAACAAATCTGTAAGGCTAAAGGGTATCCAGTCAATATCGCAGGAGGATTCACGGAGGCTATTAGTGATCAAGAAAATCAGCGATTGATTCAGGAGTCATGGTGTTCTCCAGCACTCCAAAGAAGTGATCAAATTAAACCTGGCTACATTCCATGCAGGATTTTCAAGAATATCAGTTATGGAGTCATGGGGATCACAAATAATCAGTATGTACAGGAACTGTTTAATAACAAATTGATATATAACCAAGATCTACATGTACTATTTGAGAAGATTGCTAATTGGGAAAATAAATCAATGGAGATAAAACAAAACAATATCCTGGAGTTGATGGATATTGTGAAAAACGAGCATACGTATATCAACCGCATAAATACGATCATGCAGTTCTTTGATATGATTAAAAATTAAGCTATATCTATTACAATTGAATATATATATTTTTATTAACTTATTATGTTAATAAAGATAGGTTTGTATTATATTTGATACGTCTACTAATCTATTTCGTTATAGTAGTTTATTCTCCTTTTCTAACTCATCAAATGCTTTATAAAATTTATTTGATTTCCAGTTGGTATTTCTCTTATTAACAATTATAACCCTCATTACAACGATTATTCACATCAATATTAGTTTGCAATAAAAGTTTTACAATTTCTATATGACCATATCGTGATGCCATATTTAATGCATTCCAACCATTATTATTACAATTATTCACATCAATATTTGTAGAAAGTAGCTTTCTAACCTTTTTACTATTTCCTTCCTTACA
>JACCDQ011475844.1_pt1 | contig 15587 bp, 13 predicted proteins | sample 7446031 | NCBI WGS metagenome assembly JACCDQ01 (sample SAMN15323442, study PRJNA562643) | freshwater metagenome | isolation source: river surface water | place: USA:Blue River Watershed | collected 2017-08-17
GTTTGATAAGTTTACCATCTTTAAGTATTGGAATGACCTCCGTTTGATTTGGAGTCAGACAATACTTGATATCTTCATTGAGATTCAGGTTTTTGAGCCTGCGGCGATGTGAACTCGATTTGAGGTAACCAAGAAAATTGTCCTTGGCCGAAAGGTATAAATACTTGGCAGCAATAGAGGAGTCTTCGTCGGAAATGTAGTTGCCCGTTCCGATTAAATACTGACAAATTGCTCCTGCACAGATGGTGTCTTCAAGGTTGAATTTGTCTTGCCAGCCTGAGCACAAGCAGAGCACATTTTTATCTTGCTTTTCTAGCCACTTGCAAAGAAAATCTAAGTTTAAGAAAGAACCAACCACCACAATTTCGGCATCTTTGGCAACATCTAAGGATTTGGTGCCGTTGGTAGTGGTGAGCACAACGTCTTTTCCTTTGAATTCTTCACGCATATAAGAAAAGGGTGAGTTGCCGAAATCAAAACCCTCTACAATCTGACCTTTTCGCTCTGCACCTGCTAAAAATCCTTTTTGCTTATAGGCCCAGGCTTCTTCTACTGTAGGTACGGGAATGATCGATTGAATGCCGTTGTCAAAAGCTGCGCAAATGGCGGAAGTGGCGCGCAAAACGTCAATAACAACAACAATTTCGAACTCATCTTTGTAATAGGTGTATTCTCCGGGTGTAAAACAAACCTCTACGTGCTTTCTAGTATCCATGCTGCAAATTTACGATTTTTCAAAAGAACAATAAAAAAGGGGGCCGAAGCCCCCTTTCAAAATCATGTTGTAAAGTCAAATTAGAATCTCCAACCGATACGTACTGAACCATGAGCTGCACCGATATTGGTGTAAGTCATTTTGTTTTCTGGTTCAAAACCTGCAGGGTTACCCATGACTGTAACAGTTGTTGCTTCGTTGTTTACAGAAGTACTTGTCAGGTTCATTTCAAGACCTAGGTAAAGGTTGTCTGCTACATAATAGTCAAAACCAGCACCAATACCCCAGCCGAAAGTTCCGTAACCGCCTTCAATTTTAGCGTCGGTTATGACAGCGCTGTAGGCCGTGCCGTCAGAGTTTTTCCAAGTTTCTGTGTAAGAACCTTTTCCGAAGCTGATGCCTGCAGAAAAATAAGGAGACATGCGGTCTGTGCCTGTTAAGTGGTATTCAGCACCTAAACCTAAATTCCATTGGCTACGCGCGATATCAACTGTACCTGTTGCACCTGTTCCGTCTGGATTGGCGTAATACGTGTAAGATTCAGTACTTGGTGTATTGACAACAGAAGAACCGTCGCCGCCAAAGCCGAATTGTACACGACCTGCGATATTGTCCGTAGCAAAATAACGCAAGCGAATAGTTGGTGCTGCAAAACTCATCCCGTCAGTGGTGTTGAGGTTAGCTAAGCCTTCCAATGAATAACGCGCGTCATCACTAGCAGGTTTTTGAGCGAACAATGACCCAGTCAATGTTAATGCTCCTACAAAAATCATTAATTTTTTCATAGTTGTTTGTTTTAATTGGTTTAGCCGAATGTACGCAATCGATTGCATTCGGGTTTCAAAAAAAGACAAACAATGAGTGGTTGATAACTGTTGATTATCAGTCGTTTTTCGCTTTGAGCTCTTGTTCCAACTGGAATTGATACATTTCAAAATAGGCTCCTTTTTGGGCTAATAAAGTTTCGTGGGTACCTGCTTCTATCACACTTCCTTCTTCTAACACAATAATTTTTGTGGCATTTCGAATGGAAGAAATGCGGTGCGATACAATAATAGTGGCTCTATTTTGGGCATCTTTTTGCAGCTCTTCGAGGATGATTTCTTCGGTTTCGGTATCTACAGCGCTGAGGCAATCGTCTAAAATTAATAGCTGAGGATTGCGCAGCAGTGCGCGTGCAATAGAGATGCGTTGTTTTTGACCACCACTTAAATTCACGCCTCTTTCGCCGAGAACAGTTTCAAAACCATCTTGAAACTCAAGAATATTGTGCAATACGTGTGCTTTTTTACAAGCAGCTTCAAGGTTAGCTATGCTGAGGTCTTGTTGTTCGACGCCAAATTTGAGGTTGTTGGCGATAGTGTCTGAAAAGAGGAAAACGTCTTGGGGTACAAGTGCGATTTGATGGCGGTAGGCATTTAAGCTGTAATGCGGCAAGGCTTTTTCAGCAATGCTGATTTGTCCGGCGCTTGGGTCGAAATGGCGGGCCAGCAAGGCACATATTGTAGATTTCCCGGAACCGGTTGGCCCGATAATAGCGAGTGTTTCGCCTTTTTGTACGGAGAAAGAAATGTTGTTGAGAACCGTGGTCTCGCTATCGGGATAACTGAACTGAACGTGTTCAAAAGCTAAGCCAGTTTCTAGTGGACAAGCTAAATTGCTGTCGTTTTTGATCTTGGGTTTGCGCAGTAAAAATTCGTTGAGCCGCTGCTGGGAAGCAGCTGCACGCTGAATAATTGAGGATATCCAACCTAAGCTGGCAAAAGGCCAAGTGAGGTTGGTGACGTACATGATAAAAGCGACAATGCCGCCGACAGTCATTTTCTTTTCAAATGTAAGTAAGCCGCCATAATAAATAGCGATCATGGAACTGAGTCCAATCAAAAAGATGATAGTAGGGCTGAAAAACGCATTGACCAACACCAAGCGCATACTTTGCTTTTTATAGCGTTCGGCTGACGCACTTACCTTTTCTGTAGTTTGTTCTTCGCGTTGGTAGGCCTTAATGATGCGGATGCCGGCAAAAGACTCTTGGGCTAGGGTGCTCAAAAAAGATTGTTCCTTTTGAACCTCCAAGCTCATCTTATTCATGGTGGATGAAACTTTATAAATGAGTATGCTCATGATGGGCAAGGGCAACAAGACATAAACGGTAAGGCTCGGTGATATCGTAATCATTTTACCGACAATCAAAATGAAGCTCACCACCAAATTGATGGTGTACATCATGCCGGGCCCTGCATACATACGCACCAAACCGACATCTTCGGAAATGCGGTTCATGAGGTCACCAGTAGCATTGCGCTTGTAAAAACTTTGGTCTAGGGCTTGGTATTGATCGTAAATTTCTTTCTTCAGGTCAAATTCGATGTAGCGCGACATCACAATAATGGTTTGTCTCATCAAAAACAAGAAGAAACCTTTGAGCAAGGAAAAGCCCATGTAAATGGCGCCGAGTTCTAGGGCTAGCCACAGGTAATTCGTTGGTTCTTTGCTGGCTAGCTGACTTTGGAATTGGTCAATAGAGTCGCTGAAAAAGGCGGGCATTTGAACGCCAAAGTAATTGCTTACCACGGTAAATAGTATCCCGAGTAAAAAACGCCATTTGTACTTTATAAAGTATTTGTTAATGTATCGGAGGGACTTCATGGTTTTTTTCTACTTTTGCCAAGTTATTTGAGCTTGTAAAGTTAAGCCAAATAAGAATTAGTGAACGAACTCATTTCAAAAACATGTCTGATTTGACAGTCTCTCCATTGGTAGATTCATCTTTGAATCCCATTCTTCAGCCCATGCACGCCATGGGGCATGAACACATCCTATTTTGTAACGACAAAGCAACAGGTCTAAAAGCCATTATTGCGGTGCACAACACCGTTCTTGGGCCAGCGCTCGGCGGAACCCGCATGTGGATGTACCAAAACGAACAAGAAGCACTTACCGACGTCTTGCGTTTGTCTCGCGGCATGACCTACAAAAATGCAATTTCACAGCTCAACTTAGGTGGTGGAAAGGCCGTTATTATCGGCGATGCCAAATCGATGAAATCAGAGGCGCTTTTTAGACGCTTCGGACAATTCGTTAACACGTTAGCGGGTTCTTATATTACCGCCGAAGACGTAGGTATTTCTCCAGAAGACATGGTGCACGTAAGTAAAGAAACCAAGCATGTTGTTGGTTTGCCAGGTAAAAGTGGCGATCCATCACCAGTTACCGCTTTTGGCGTATACATGGGTATGAAAGCAGCGGCCAAACATCAGTTTGGTTCTGATTCACTCGCTGGTAAAAAAGTAGCCGTTCAAGGAATTGGCCACGTGGGGGCTTATTTAGTCGATCATTTAGTAGCTGAAGGCGCAATCGTCACCATCACCGACATCAACCAAGGAGCACTTCAAGCCTTGAGCGCCAAGCATGGTGTAGCGGTTGTGGCTGCAGACAAAATCTACGACGTAGACATGGATATCTACGCACCTTGTGCACTTGGAGCCACCGTAAACGACGACACGCTAGCACGCCTCAACTGCAGCGTAATTGCCGGAGCCGCCAACAACCAACTCAAAGAAGAAAGCAAGCACGGTCATATCCTGATGGAAAAAGGAATTATTTACGCTCCAGATTTTGCCTTAAATGCAGGTGGTGTCATCAACTGCTTCTCAGAAGTTGAAGGACTTTCTTTGGAGTGGGCGAAGCAAAAAGCTGAAGAAATCTATACTACCATTGACCGCATTTTATTGCGTTCTCAACAAGAAGGTATACCAAGTTATCAAGTCGCTAACCAAATGGCTGAAGAGCGTATTCAAACCAAAGGAAGCCTCAATATTTAATATGCTCAACAGAAGACATCTCCGAATCAAAGTATTGCAAGTTCTTTATGCATTTTTTCAAGGTCATGAAAACGATGCTCATAAAGTAGAAAAAGAATTGTTACTCTCCATTGAGCGCATGTACGATATGTACCTGTACTTATTGTTGGCGCTGCCGGAATTGCAGCGTGCAGCCCAAAACAGACAGGCTGAGCTCAAGAAAAAAATGAGACCAACCGCCGAGGATCTCAATCCCAACATGAAGTTCGTAGACAATCAGCTCATCGAGCAATTGGCTGCGCATGCCAGTTTATACAAGTTGGCCGAGCAGCGCAAGGTCAATTGGTTAGGTGCCGAAAATCAAGAAATGTTCAAGAAAATGTACCTGCATTTACTCGACACTGAATTGTATTTTGAGCACATGAACAATGGGTTAACAGGCACAGAAGAAGACTTGGCCTTTGCTTTGCAAATTTTCAAGCAAGAGGTCGCCAATGCATCTTTACTGCAGCACTTTTTCGATGAGAAGTCCATTTACTGGACAGACGACCTCGATCTTTGTGCATCTATGGCGCTCAAAACCTTGAAGTCTTGGAAGCCAGGGCAGCCAATGGAAATCATGCCGCTTTACAAAACCGACGACGACGAAAAAGAATTTGTGCTCACACTCATGCACAAAACCATTCAGTCAGACGAACAGCACCAAGCAGATATCCTCGCGCTTGCAGACAACTGGGAGCTCGATCGCATCGCTAAAATGGATATGTTACTTTTAAAAATGGGCTTAACCGAACTGCAATTTTGCAGCAGTATTCCTACAAAAGTGACCCTCAACGAATACATCGAGATTTCAAAATTTTACAGCACGCCTAAAAGCAACGTGTTTATCAATGGCATTCTTGACAAAGCCATTTTAAAACTCACCGAAGAAAAACGCATTCAAAAAGTTGGTCGCGGCCTTTTAAACTAATTGTTATGAAATTCATTTCCTTAATCTGTCTGAGCTTCTTTTTGCTCTTTGCTTGCAAAGATGACCAGAGCGTTGAAGTTGGTGCGCAAACGAGCATGGTATTCAAGAGCACCGTATTCAATGCAGGTACTGTTTACAAAGGAGAAGTCATAAGAGCTGTTTTTGAAGTTGAAAATACCGGCGAACACCCTTTGGTTTTCGGTGAAGTAAGACCTTCGTGTTCTTGCACAGTAGCAAATGCGCCAAAAAAACCTTTGCAGCCTGGAAAGCGCACAAAAATTGTCGCTGAAGTCAATACAGATGACTTGCATACCAAAAGAATTCACAAGGCAGTAACCGTCATGACCAATACTTCGCCAAATATTACCGTATTGGAAATCAAGGGAAGGATAAAATAAGTACATTTGTAACCTAAAGAAAATAAAAGACATGGCAGGAGGAGCAAATAATTTGGTAATGATCGTTTTAATGATCGGCGTATTTTACTTTTTTATGGTTCGTCCGCAAATGAAAAAGCAAAAGGAGCTTAAAAAATTCAGAGAAGGTCTTAAAACAGGTGACAAAATTGTTACAATCGGTGGCATCCACGGTAAAATTTTAGAAATTGCCGACACAACGGTGCTTATTCAGTCAGAAGGTACCAAATTGCGCTTAGAAAAATCAGCCGTTTCTTCTGCAATGGAAGACACCCTCCAAGCAAAATAATTCAATGGGGATGTAGCTCAGTTGGCTAGAGCGCTTGACTGGCAGTCAAGAGGTCGTGGGTTCGAATCCCATCTTCTCCACATCAAAAAAAAAGCCTTGCAAATGCGAGGCTTTTTTTATTTTAGCAGCATGCAACTCACCAAACTCAATGCAGACAGCTCCTGGATGTTCCATTTCGATGGGCTTCACGTACTTATCGATCCTTGGTTTACTGAGTCACAAGTAGATTTTCATCCGCTATTTAGTCGGCAGTTTCACCAGAGTCCGCAACCAACTGTTGGTGAGCTGCAGCAGCCCGATTACATTTTCATCTCACATCCATTTACAGACCACTGCAATAAAGAAACACTCTTGCAGTTTTCAAAAGAGATTCCTCTTGTGGCTTTGCCAAGTATTTTGAAAAAGATAGCGAAATGGGGGCATTTTCAAACGCTCTTGCCATTGAGTGCGGCTCCTTTTCATGTGGAGGTATTAAAAACGAAAAATGCACTGGTGCATAAAGCATACTTGATCGAAAGTGCACAAAATAAGATCGTTTATGCGCCGCACGGGGCTGTTCTCAAAAACATTCCGAATGTCAAAATAGATGCCGTCATTTCTACAACCTTGTGTTATGAGTTGCCTTTTTTCTTAGGCGGAACCATTAATTTAGGTAGTGAAAGTGCGGTTCGACTTCAACAACAACTCCATTCAAATGTGTTATTGACAACCCATGATGAGGATAAAAAAGGGGAGGGTTTGGTTTCTCTTTTTGCCAAACGGAAGTTTAGCGAGCGCGCAGCATTTCTGGATTTGAAACCAGGGCAAGTGTTTGATTTAGCAGCGTATAATTAGTGTTGAAGGAGTAGCCAGCTGCCATTTGCTAAACTCACCACAATTTGTTCGCCCGCAAAAGTCATGCTGAGCGCATTTTCGTTTGAGATTTTCTTCCAAGTTTTGCCACCATTTTTGCTTATGTCGATTCCGTTTGTACCACAAGCATAGTAAATCTTTTCAGCGCTGATGACGCAAGAACGATAGCCTGAGGGGCCTTTTTTGGGTGCAATCCAACTTTTGCCGCCATCATTTGAATAGAAGCAGGTGTTTTCGGCTACTTGAGGCTTGGTATAATCGCCACCGACCGTCATGATTTCTTGTTCGTTTGCAATTGCCATGGCGTATGGGCCGCAAGTAGGGCAAGACAGATATGGAATGGCGCTTGTGTTCCAAGTGGCTCCTTGGTCGGGTGAATGAAAGAACCGAGATGTCAGGCCGCCCGAAACAAAATAAAAATGTCCATTGAGTATTTGATTGGTTTGGCCACTTGCGGCATAGGCGGCTTCTGCTTCATTTGCCCTTACTTTTGCTGGAGTAGCTTGCCAATGCAGCCCGTAGTCTGTAGAGTAAAAAGTACTGAAAAAGCCATCAATAGGGTCGCCGAGCAGAAAAACAAAATTTTCTTGCGCGCAAATGCCATCCAAAAAAAGGCCGCTTCTTTTTCCAAATGGGTATATAATCGTATCAATTTGCAGGGTGTTGTCTAGCAAAACAAGCCCGCTAGAGTCATGACTTTGCATGGCGATGAAGCCGTTTGGCGTTTGAGCGAGGTCTCGGATTTCTTTAAATGGCAACCCTAATTCGCTTTTTTGCAGAACTTGGCCATTTGATGCGTGTAACCTGATGTTGGCCTCGCTTGAGCCACTCAAAATTTGCCCATTGGGAAGGAGTGTAAGCGCGCGTTGGTGTTCTTTTTGAGTGGTTTTTGGAAAGTACACCTGTACTTGTGTCATGCCAAAAAGCGGCAGGCCTAGGCAAAAAATTAATTTAAACATGGCTGCGGAATTTACCTTCAAACTGTGCTTTTAATTGCTGTTGTATTTCGGGCCAATTTGAAGGTTGTTGGTGTTTCCAGCGCTTGTGAGACCAAAGCCAGCGCGCTGGGTTGTCAAGAATTTGTTGTTCGAGTTTCTTGACATGTAATTGTGTTAATTCTTGATAATGAAGGATTTTGGATTCTTCTACTATAAGTTCAAGTTGTATGTTGTAATAACCTCTTTTTGAATTTGATATGTTTGCAAAAATAACTGCACAATCATATTTATTGGCCATGTATTCTGGTCCAAATATAACAGGTGTTACGCGACCCAAAAAAGGTAGCCAAAGGCAATTATTGGCAGAACTTGGCGCTTGATCGGCTAAGACAAGTACGACAGGTTGTTTTGCGTCAAAGGCCTTCTGATAATTTTGAGCATGGACAACTTTTAAACCAAAACGTTCCCGTCTTTGTGTTAGTTTTTGATTCCAAAACGGGTGGCTCAGCGGCATGCCGATGCCGTAATTTGGTTGTTTGAACCATAAAGCCTGAGCCGTAATGAGCCATTCCCAGTTGTTGTAATGGCCGGCAACTAGAAGGATTGGTTTGTTCAGCCCTCTGATTTCTTCAAGAATTTCAGGGTTTTCTAGTTGCATGCGCTGGAGTAATTCGCGCTTGGAGATACTCAAATTCTTAATGGACTCTACAAGAAGATCTGAGAAATAGCGGTAAAAGTCTTTTCTAAATTTGATGATTTCAGACGCATCGAGTTTTGGAAAAGCCCGTTTGATATTTTCATCAATGACCTTCTTGCGATAGGGTAAAATACGGGTAAACAAGAAGAATAGTATGTTAGAGAGTGAATACAAAATGCCTATAGGGAAATAGGACAGCGGCAAAACGAGTCCATAGTAGAGCAAGGCCCCGCTTAAAATTTGTATTTGTCTTGCCACCATTTTTTAATTTGTTGGGCGATTTCTTGTTCTTTGGGGCTGCTACCCGGCGCAAAGAAGTTGGTGCCGGCAATTTGTGCTGGCAAGAATTCTTGCTCAAAAAAGTTGTCCGGATGATCATGGCTGTATTGGTATCCTTCGCCATACCCAAGTTCTTTCATGAGTTTGCTCGGTGCGTTGCGCAGCGGTAGGGGCACGCCTAGATTGCCTGTTTGCTGAACAATTTGCTGGGCTTTATTAATGGCCATATAGGCTGCATTGCCTTTGGGCGAGCTCGCCAAATAAAGTGTGCATTCGCTGAGTATGATGCGAGACTCAGGCCAACCTACGTTTTCAATGGCTTGAAAACAGGCGTTTGCCAATAGGAGGGCGTTGGGGTTGGCTAGGCCGATGTCTTCGGCTGCTAGTATGACCAAGCGGCGGGCAATGAATTTGGGGTCTTCGCCGCCTTCTACCATTCTGGCCAACCAATATACTGCGGCATTGGGGTCCGAACCTCGGACGGATTTGATGAACGCAGAAATGATATCGTAATGCTGTTCGCCGTCTTTGTCGTAGCTTGCCAAACTTTGTTGCGCATTTTGCAACACAATTTCGTCGGTGATGTCGATCTTGTTTTGATCTTGAAAAGTACCTACAATGATTTCGAATACGTTGAGTAATTTGCGGGCATCTCCACCAGATATGCGCAGTAAAGCGTTTGTTTCACTGAGTGTGATTTGTTTGCGCTGTAAAATTGGATCAATGAGTAGGGAGCGCTCGAGTAAAGCGAGCAGGTCTTCTTTGCTGTGGTGCATCAATGTATAGACCTGACAACGCGATAACAATGCTGAAATGACTTCAAAGGAAGGGTTTTCTGTGGTGGCGCCAATTAACGTGATGATGCCTCTTTCCACGGCGCCAAGTAAAGAATCTTGCTGCGCCTTTGAAAAGCGATGGATTTCATCGATAAACAAGATGCTTCCTTTTGGGCTAAACATGCCGCCGCCTTGAACTTTAGCAATGACTTCGCGCACATCTTTGACCCCACTTGAAATCGCGGAAAGCGTGTGGATGGGGCGTCCGAGATGCTGGGCAATGAGTTGCGCAAGTGTCGTTTTACCCACACCAGGCGGGCCCCAAAAGATCATGGAAGGAATGACGCCGGCATCTAGCGCCCTGCGCAGCGAGGCGTTGGGAGCCAATAGATGTTGCTGACCAATGTATTGATCGAGCGTCTGTGGACGCATGCGTTCTGCGAGCGGAGCATTCATTACTCAAAGATAAGCAAACTAATTTTAGTATCTTCGTGGCAAAACAGTTTGAATGAACGTCTATCTTGACAACGCCGCCACCACACCTGTAGCGCCAGAGGTGGTAGAAGCCATGATTCCAGTATTGTATCATGCCTTCGGAAATCCTTCTTCTACACACGCTTTTGGTCGCCAGGCGAAAGCGCTCATAGAAAATTCAAGACGCAGTATTGCGCAAACGCTCAATTGTGCGCCAGCCGAGCTGATTTTCACTTCTGGTGGAACAGAGGCCGACAACATGGCATTACACGCTGCCGTTACGCAACTTGGTGTCAAGCGCATTATCACCTCTGCGATTGAACACCACGCTGTCGGGCACACCGCCGAGGCCCTCAAAGCCCATGAGTCAATTGAAGTCGTGAATTTGACTTTAGATGCCAAAGGCAATATCAATATGCAAGAACTCGAGCAGTTATTGCAGGATCAAACGCCTACATTGGTTTCCTTGATGCACGCCAATAACGAAATTGCTACCTTGTTGCCCATCACAGAGGTGGCTCTTTTGTGCCGTCGTTACGGTGCGTTCTTTCATTCCGATACCGTTCAAACAATGGGGCACTATCATTTTGATTTAGCGGCACTCGATATCGATTTCATTACTTGTGCAGCGCACAAATTTCACGGTCCAAAAGGTGTGGGCTTTCTTTATGTGAACAAAAAGACACGTGTGAATCCGCTGATTCATGGTGGTGCGCAAGAAAGAGGTTTGCGCGGCGGTACAGAAAACATTGCGGGTGTTGTTGGTTTGGCCAAAGCCATCGAACTGGCTTACACAGATATAGAGGCTCATCAAGCACACGTTTGGGGGCTTAAAAGCTACATGATCACACAATTACAAACGCTTTTCCCCGATGTGCATTTTCATGGTGAAACCAGCTATGAAAAAGCGCTGTATACTGTGCTGAATGTTTGTTTGCCAGCAACGCCAAAATCGGGTCTACTTTTGTTTACCCTTGACTTGAAAGGGGTTGCAGTAAGCGGCGGGTCGGCCTGTACTTCTGGTGCAGCAAAAGGCTCTCATGTACTAGAAGGAATTGGTGCCGACATGTCAAGACCCAACGCGCGTTTTTCCTTCTCTCGATTTACTACAAAAGAAGAAATCGATTACGCACTCCAACAACTCGAGCAAGTATATCAAAAGAATCTTTAAATTCATCCTATGCAAGCGCGGCCTAAAGTTTTGTTTATTTCGAGTTGGTACCCAACGGTACTCAAGCCAACTGAAGGCAACTTTGTTCAGCAGCACATCCTTGCCGCTCAGCAAATTGCCGATGTGGCGCTCGTGCATGTTGTACTGAGCTCAACGCACCAGGCCTTGACCCACGAGACACCCCAAGCGCCCTATGAAGTGCATGTGATTTACATTCCCAAAAATGAACTTTTCTTAGTGGGCGTTTTGGTCAACTATTTCAAGGTTTTCCTGGCTTATTGGAAGTTTGCAGCCCAAACCAAACTCGCTAAGCCCGACCTCATTCATGCCAACGTACTGTTTCCGATTGGCTTAGTTGGTCTCTTGCTCAAGCTCAAGTGGCGCATTCCGCTGCTTTTCTCCGAACACTGGACCTGCTATCACGAGGCCGCGCAACCTCAGCCTTCGCGTTTTCAGCGCTTCTTTTTGCGCTGGATTGGCAACAAAGCCAATCTAATCATGCCTGTATCGCTAGATTTAGCCGCTGCCATGCAGCGCTTTGGCATCTCAGCACCAATGAAAGTGGTACCTAATGTAGTAGATCCGCATATTTTTGCAGCGGTAGAAAAGCGCCCTCGAGGGGTATATCGTTTTGTACATATTTCATCTTTAGATCCAGAGCAAAAGAACTTTCATTTATTGCTGCGCGCTTTTCATCAACTCAAAAAACAGCAAGCGAAAGTGGAGCTGCATGTCGTGTCCGATGGCGATTACAGTGCCTATGCAAAGCTGATTAAAGGCTTCGATTTTGCAAAGTCTATCCATTTTCATGGCCGTCAGGACAGCGCGGGCGTGGCAGCCATATTGCAATTTGCCGATGCACTGGTATTGAGTAGTCGTTTTGAAAATTTACCTTGCGTATTATTGGAGGCACTCTCTACAGGCACCCCCATGATTGCCACAAATGTGGGAGGTGTAGCAGAGGTTGTCAATGACAGCAACGGTTTGCTAGTAGCTTCAGAAGACGAACAAGCGCTTTTGACCGCCATGACCAACATACAGCAACAACAATTTTCGGCGCAAGCACTCCATCAAGCAGCGCAGCAAAAATACAGTCCAACAGCCATTGCAGGTTTGTTTTTAGAGGCCTATCAATTGGTGCTCCATAAAGATGTGGCGTAGTATTTTTGGCAATTTTGGCGTTCGGGTGCTTTCGGCACTGCTCAACCTCGGTTTGGTCATCCTTTTTTCTCAGCTAACAGGTGCTGTGGGTAAGGGTGAGCAAAGTCTCCTGCTGACCTCTGTTGCCATCATTACCATCTTTGATTCTTTGGTGGGTGGAGCCGCTTTGGTGTATCTCTCTTCTCGTTATTCGTGGACGCAACTTATCAAAGCTTCATACGCTTGGGTTCTTGTGGTCAGTGCCTTTGCATTTTTAATACTTGAGGCCGTTCATGTTTTTGAAACCAAATACCTCCTGCACATCATATTATTGAGCGCCATTAGTTCTGTAAGTTCGGTTCATGCTTCGTTGTTGTTAGGTCAGCAGCGGCTCAAAGCCTTCAATTTAGTTCAGATTTTAGTGCCGTTGCTTACGTTTTCAACATGTGTAGGGCAGTGGTTGGTCAATCAGCCGTTGGATTACATTGCTGCCTTGTATGTTTCCTATATAGTTGCACTATTGACAAGCTGCATTGCTATTTGGCGTTTCTTTCCGCAGCGCGAGCAAGAAAAGGTGGGCAGAAAAATGATATGGCAGCGCTTGTTTAAATTAGGTTTTTACAATCAGTTAGCCCATGTTTTGCAGCTTTTGAGTTTTAGGGCGAGTTATTATATTTTGGAGCAGTTTCACGGAACTTCAGCGGTTGGCGTGTTTTCCAATGCGAGCTCCATTACCGAATCCATTTGGCTCATTGCAACAAGTATTTCTTTATGGCAATATGCCACTATTTCAAATGCCCAAGACCAGCAATACACCATTCAAATCACAGAAAAGTTGAGCCGTTTTGGCATGTTGGCGGCGTTTTTTGGCGTAGGCTTTTTCTTGCTTTTACCGCCCGATTTTTACCGATATGTGTTTGGCTCAGACTTCGGAGGTTTGCAAGTGCTCATGTGGGCGCTGGCTCCAGGTGTTTGGATCTTTACCTACGCGCTTGTCGTAGGGCATTATTTTTCCGGACACGGTCGGTATTGGGTCAATGCCTTGGCTTCTGGTGTCGGATTGGCCTTTAGTTTATTGGCTTCATTTGTTTTCATACCGATTTACGGAGCGATGGGAGCGGCGCTTGCGGCTAGTATTTCATACGCAGCCACCAGTTTGGTTGTGCTGCGCTATTTCTTGAAAGATGGCGCTACATTTTCGCTGTTTCCGAGCAAAGTAGAATTCATCCAATTATTTAATCAAATGCGCGTGAGTTGGCGCAAGATCTAGCTATGAACAAAGTCAGTAAATTACTCAAAGCAATTGGGCTCATTCTGCAAAGGCCTGCACTTTTGAACTTGATTCTCAAGGATGAAGATGTGTTGCAGCGTGCTTTTGAAAAGGAGTTTCCAAATCTTAAATTGCAGCAAACAGATGTTTTTACGTGGCCTGAAGCCGCTCAGTTGACCATTCAGCCTTATGCCTTTCTCTCAGGCTCATCTATGGTCACAGATTTTGCGTTTTTGCAAATGTTGTGTCGCAGATACAAGGTTCAGACGTATTTAGAAATAGGCACCTGGAGAGGCGAGAGCGCGGCTAATGTAGCGCCATTTGTTAAGGAAGTATTCACGCTCAATTTGCCCGATCAAACGCTTTTACAGATGGGCATGAGCCAGGCGTATATCGATGCGCATCGGTTCTTCTCCAAAGATATAGCCAATATTACCCATCTCTTTGGCGACTCCGCAACGTTTGACTGGACGCCTTACCAACAAAAGTGTGACCTTATCTTTATAGACGGCGATCATACGACAGCTGCGGTTGAGCGCGACACCCAAACAGCGTTGCGATTGCGTAAATCGGCGTCTTCCATATTGGTCTGGCACGATGCAAAATCAGACGGAGAATATCCGCGTTACGAAGTGCTATTAGGAATTTACCGCGCTTTACCAAAAGCACTACATCAAAATGTGTATTTGGTGAAGCATGCGTTGTGTGCAGTTTACTTACCAGATGGAGCGCAAGGAGCGCCAATTGTGCTCAATGCCTTGCCGACTCGCGCTTTTGAACTCGAGCTGAAAAGCGTAAACCTTTAGTTAAAGTTGTTGATGTTAAATTGCTCAAGCCAAATTAAATAGCTTGCGTATCTGAATACGAAATTCTGTTCGCTGGCATAGGCAGTGTTTGAAAAAATGCGCGGTAAGGCATTGCTGAGTTCCTCTATGTTGATCAGCTGACTTTTATCCAGATGTGCTTTTGCAGCAATTTGGGTGGTCCAATATGCTGATGTTTCCATGAGCCATTGGCTTTCGGGTACTGAAAATCCTTTTTTGTCTCGGCGCCAGGAAATACTCGCTGGCAAGTCTCCATCTAGCGCCTTTCTCAAGCTGTATTTAGACCAACCATTATGGATCAGTTTAGTTGCGTCCAAAGAACGCGCTAGTTTCATTAATTGGGTGTCGTCGGCAAAAGGCGTGCGCGACTCAATGCTGTATTGCATAGAGCAGCGGTCTTCCCAGCGCAACAAACTTTTGAGTTCGTGCGCCTGACAGTAATAAGCAAGGTGGTCTTGTAGTTTCGAAAAACGTGTGCGCTCAAAAGCGTTTGTTTGGGTCAAAAAGGCGCTTAGTGGCTGTTTGGCTCCGGATATTTTCTTTTGAAGACCCGACGGGAGCAGGCTCAGTATGTCTTTAGCCCATTCTTTTAAAATGTATTTTTTTGAACTTGGAGAATTGCCGAGTTGCAGCCATTCTCGAGTAAATCGACCCCAGCGGCCGCTCCAAAAGAGTTCCTTAAAGAACGTAGGGTAAAAGACTTGATAGCCGGCAAAAAGTTCGTCGCCACCTTGGCCATCAATAAGGATTTTAATGCCTTGCTGCGCCGCGCTTTTCATGACACTGCTTTGGGCAAAGGTACTGGTGCTCAAAAGCGGAATATCTTGATGGTAAATGAGTGCAGGCAAGGCCTCAAGCAATTGTGCGCTATCGAGTGTTGAGGTGTGCCAAGTCGCTTTGGTGTGTGCAATCATTTGTGCTGCCCATGCGCGCTCATCTAAAGGAGAGTCGTGCGTGGCTGTGAAGGCGTGTA
>JACCDQ010904312.1_pt1 | contig 15580 bp, 14 predicted proteins | sample 7446031 | NCBI WGS metagenome assembly JACCDQ01 (sample SAMN15323442, study PRJNA562643) | freshwater metagenome | isolation source: river surface water | place: USA:Blue River Watershed | collected 2017-08-17
AGCACCTAAGCTGGCGACATTCAACACCACATTTCCAGCACCACCTAAACGGGATTCTCGCTTCACCACATTCACCACCGGCACAGGCGCCTCAGGCGAAATTCGACTCACTTTTCCCCACGTATAGGCATCGACCATCAGATCTCCGATAACCATTACTCGTAGCTTCGAAAAGCCCTCAATAACTTTAGCTAAAGCGCTCATAATTTAACCTCCTATCGTCGTCATCGATTCATTAATGACGCCCTTTCTATTTTTTTCAGCCTCAAAACCATCTAGAGGCCGCTTTTGATACAATCCCACGAATACATTTCGCAAGTCCTCATCCGAAATCCCAGCGCGAAGATACGTCTTCAAATCAAAAACGCCATCATCATATAAACAGGTTTTTACTTGTCCTTTGGCAGTCAAACGAACCCGATTGCAACTGCCACAAAAAGTCCGAGAAAATGCAGCAATTATCCCTACATCCCCGGCATGACCCGGTATTTCATAGCGATTTGCCGTCTCACCCCCCCGCATAAACACAGGCTTCATGACTGGATAAACCGTTTTCAATTCAGACAAAATCCGCTCATGATTCCAATACAAGTTCCCTTCCACTAAGCCTGATCCATTAAATGGCATCTCCTCGATATACCGCACAGAAATCGGCAATGCTTTAGTTAATGCCGCCAATGCCAAAATATCCGCCTCATTCTGCCCTTTCATCACCACCGCGTTGATCTTAACCTCAAATCCTTCAGAAACCAGACGCAGTAAATTTTGGTATACCACCTCATAATCATCCCGACGGGTTATCTGCTTAAAGCGATCCCGATCCAACGCATCCAAACTTAAATTCACGGAGCGAATACCCAAAGCCTTCAATGAATCTATATAATCCCCAATCAAGACACCATTGCTGGTCAAACATATTTCCAAGCCAGGTAAAGACGAAATTTCCGTCAAAAAATCCATCAGTCCATTGCGAACAAATGGTTCTCCTCCCGTTATCCGTACCTTCTCAATTCCCATACCATGCATAACCCGCACAACCCGTACCATTTCTGGCCAGGTCAATAATTCCCGCTCCGGCATGTATACAATCCCCTCCGCAGGCATGCAATATGAACAGCGTAAATTGCAACGATCCGTCACCGCGAGACGTAAATACGTCATCGGCCGACCGTGATTATCCAAGAGTTGATTATCTTTACCCATTCGACCCGCAAATTACGAAAAATATGGCCACCTATACCCTGCTTCTATTTGGCATTTGCCGTGATCTACTAAAAAAAGATCAAATATCGCTGGAATTAGAAGGCCCCGTGGACGCCCGAGGATTATTGACACAAGTGAAAAACCAATTTCCTGAGCTACAAAACCTCCCTTCACTTCGCCTGGCGGCCGACCACCATTTTCCGAAACCCGAATTTATGGTCGAACAACACATGGAAATTGCCCTAATCCCCCCCGTTAGTGGCGGATAATTACCAGCTATTCCCTACAAAACCAGTAGATTATTTTATATTTGCAGATTCGATTAACGTAACGCATGCCTGTACCGAGTATTTTTCTGGCACTCCTCGCAATCCCTTGGCTTTCCGCCCTGGTCATTGCAGTGATTCCAAAAAAAATCCAGGTCAACACATCCATCGTTCTAGCCGGAATTTTCACCTACTTAGCATTTAAAATAGGCCATATTCCGGAACAAATCATCGCCTACCCTTGGTTTACGCTGGGCGGAAAATCAATTGAGGCTAGTTTTTGGATCAATTCCTCCGCACAATTATTACTACTACTCGTCAGCGTAGTCGCACTTTTTGTTCAGATTTTCTCCAAATCCTACCTAGCCAAAGACCCTAACATCGGTCGCTACTACAGCTATTTACACCTGTTTATTGGGTCCATGACATTATTGGTTTTAACCAATCAAGTTTACCTTTTTTATGGCGGCTGGGAACTCGTAGGTGCTTGCTCCTATCTATTAATCAGCTTTTGGCATCAAAAAGACAGCGCCATCAAAGCCGCGAAAAAAGCATTCCTATTAAACCGAATTGGAGATATCGCCCTTCTTTTCGGACTTGTTGGCCTCAGTAATTACTTCGGCACCACCAGCTTTTCTGACATGCACGGTACCGCACCCGCGCTCATCGGCATCGCCATCATCATCGGTGGAATCGGAAAATCCGCGCAATTCCCACTCATGTCTTGGTTACCTGATGCAATGGAAGGACCAACTCCCGCCTCTGCATTGATTCACGCAGCCACCATGGTTGCCGCAGGCGTATATGTGGGCATTCGAATTTTCCCATTTGTGGGCGAAGATACTCACCTATTCATGGGAGCCATCGGAGCTATTTCCCTGGTTTCTGGCGCCCTTTTCGCCCTATTCCAAAACGACATAAAAAAGACGCTTGCTTACTCAACCATCTCGCAACTAGGCCTCATGTGGCTCGGGATGGGTTCAGGGGCATCCCTCTTTCATTTATATGTACATGGTATTTTCAAAGCTGGACTATTTCTAACGGCTGGTTCTGTCATTCATTTCTTGCATAACCAAAAAGCCACACACCACCACGACGCCCAAAGTCTCACGCAGATGGGTGGTCTTCGTCATCAACTACCCTTAAGCTTTGTAGCCTACTTGATTTTCGGAGCAGGCCTGATGGGCATTCCATTCACAAGCGGTTTTTACAGCAAAGAAAATATCGCCGGATACTTGTGGGTGTCGGCTCAAAACAGTGCATTTTCGAGCTATTACTACGTTTTATTGGGCGCGCTGGCGTTAGGCATGGCGCTGACGGCGACGTACTTATGCCGACAAATCTATTTGATTTTTTTAGGCCAAAACCGGGCTGGGCATAATTTTGAAAAAACGACCACTAACTGGCTTCAATTAATCCCGATCAGTTTACTGATTTTCTTAAGTCTGTTTTTCTGGATTTCTACTAATCCCGTTGACGCACACCATTCGGTTTTCCTATCCTTTTTCCACATGGAGAATTATCACATCCCTGGATTTTGGTTGGCAATCACAGCGGGGACATGGGTGATTGGGATCTTAGCCACCGCATTGACTCGCAACTGGATCCCTGCAAAAAATTATCAATTTGCTGGATTTGTGTGGCCTAAAGCATATCAGCTAGCACGATGGATAGGCCATAAAACACATGTTTTTGACGTCCGAGTACTTGATAAAATCGTGGTCAAATTTTCCGAATTGCATGTAATCATCGCACATCTTTCCGCATGGATTGACCGACATGTTGTGGATGGACTGGTGGACGGAATTGCGTCATTTTTTCTGGCTGTGGGCGCTCGCGTGCGGACCTGGCAATCTGCTCAAGTTCAAAAATATTGGATCTGGGTAATCATCACATTGATTTTCATCCTACTTTACCTTTTGTATTAATGGGAAATATATCACTACTTATCGTTCTACCTTTGGCTGCCTCGCTGTTAGCGGGATTTGGCAAACTAGGTGCCACCTACAGCCGATTGCTTGCCTTGGGTGTTGTAGGTATTCAATTACTTATCCTAGCAAAAATTGCGCTCATTTTTGATCCCTTACTAGTGGGATTTCAGCAAAGCGAATCCATGAGCTGGATACATTTAAACCTAGGTAATTTAGGCCAATTCGTCTCAAACTATGCTGTGGGTGTGGACGGCCTCAGCTTGGGTTTAATTCTATTAACAGGTTTAATTAGTTTCATCGCTCTTTGGAATTCCAAAGACATTCATCACAAAATCGAAGCGTACTACGCCCTCGTTTTGTTGCTGAATGCATCACTTATGGGTTGTTTTGTTGCCAGAGACATGTTCTTATTCTACGTGTTTTTTGAATTCATGTTGCTGCCGATGTACTTTTTGATCGGGATTTGGGGCGGCCCACGACGCAATTATGCTTCGCTAAAATTTTTCATTTATACCCTAGTAGGATCGCTATTTATCCTAATCGTCATGTTAGGAATTTCATTGGCCTACATGGATCCGTACGAAACAGCTTTAGCATTACATAAAATTGGGTCAAATCAAGATTTCAATTTAGAAGCGCTGCAATCCATGCAAACAGCCTTAGCTGCTCATGAAATTGCACCTAATCAAATTGTACATAGTTTTGATTTGCAGGCGTTGAGCGATCCATTTAATTGCCAACCAAACAACATGTTCAGCCCTCAATCTGGATTTTTATTAGGAGGTTTATCTGGCCGCGCATGGGGATTCTGGTTATTATTTATTGGCTTTGCCATCAAATTACCACTGGTTCCTTTGCACACCTGGTTACCTGATGCACACGTAGAAGCACCTACTCCCATCTCCGTATTATTAGCCGGTGTTCTTTTGAAAATTGGGGCGTATGGCTGGTTGCGCATGGCGATTCCTTTCTTCCCTTCGGAGGCGATTCAAGCCGCTCCGATTATGGCTGGATTGGGTGTTTTATCCATTATTTATGGAGCTTACAACGCCTTAGCCATGACTGATTTAAAGAAATTGGTGGCTTACTCATCCGTTTCACACATGGGATTTGTCTTGCTTGGAATAGCCTCTTTCACACCAGAAGGTTGGCAAGGAGCCATTTTCCAATTATTGTCACATGGAATACTTTCATCACTTCTATTCTTACTGGTAGGCGTTTTATATAGCCGAACTGGAAATCGACAAATTGATAATTTTTCAGGCTTAGCCACTAAAATGCCACTGTTTACCACGGTATCAGGAATTGCCATTTTTGCCTCTTTAGGACTTCCAGGATTTTCTGGATTTATCGGTGAATTTTTCAGTTTAATGGGCGCATTTACGAGCTCGCATTTGACACCCATTTTTGCAGTCTTAGGAGGATTAGGAATTTTATTAGGGGCGGGATATTTGCTCTGGACCTTCCAAAAAATATATTTGGGCAGCTTTTTTGTGCGCGATACCTCTTGGGAATTACCGGATTTAAATCGCTTAGAATTAATCAGCTTATTCGGCCTGGGTATCTTAAGCATCATACTCGGAATTTTCCCCGGAATCGTTTTCGAGCTAAGTGAAATTTTCGTAACTAACAGCTTGAAAATTATTTTTCAGTAATGAATTCGAACATCTTTCCTTTGTTGGCCACATTAGATCTGGAAGAAGCAAATGCGCTTACCCCTACTTTAAACCGGTTGACGGAAGATCAACAATCCCAATTCATGTCGATCTATCTAAGTAAACGGCGGGATCCAGTGCTAATTCTTGTTTGTATTTTGGTGGGATTTGTGGGATTTGCAGGCTTACATCGATTCATTACGGATCGCATTGGCTTAGGATTACTCTACTTTTTTACGGGAGGATTCTTGTTGATCGGCACGATTATTGACCTATTTCGGTATAAAAAAATTACACGAACATATAATGAAAAGATCGCCTTTCAAACGGCTATCATCCTTTCAAATTTCAATTAAAACCTATTAAATAGATACTATGAAAAACAATTTGAGTCGGAGAGAAATCCTTAAAAATTCAGCTGGATTAGCCGGATTGGGATTATTCGGTTCATCCATGGAGGAGCGCTTCAAAAAAGCGGACCTCGCAGTGGGTGCAGATCTAAAAGGTAAAGTACAGCACTCAGCTTGCCGCTGGTGCTACGACAAAATTCCATTTGAGGAATTAATCGTTAATGCCAAACGCATTGGCTTATCTTCCATTGAACTTACGGGTCCAGAAGAATGGGATATTTTGAAAAAATATGACATGACTGCGGCCATCGGTTGGGGCAAATACCCGGCTGGAATGAACATCCCCAACTTCTTTAATCGTGTCAAAAATCACGATGGACTGGTTGGCTTTTATGAAGACATCATCCCTAAAGCTGCTAAAGCAGGTGTGAAAAACATCATCGCATTCTCGGGTAACCGCGATGGTTTGAGTGATGAAGATGGTTTAATCAATTGCAAAAAAGGGTTACAGCGAGTTATGAAGACCGCTGAACGTTACGATGTGACGATTTCCATGGAGCTACTCAACTCCAAGGTAAACCATAAAGATTACCAAGCGGACACCACTGAATGGGGTGCAGCACTTTGCGAGATGGTTGGTTCCGATAAATTCAAATTGCTTTACGATATCTACCACATGCAAATCATGGAAGGGGACGTAATAGCAACCATTAAAAAATACCATCAATATATCTCACACTACCATACAGGTGGTGTTCCTGGACGTAATGAAATCGATGACACGCAAGAATTGAACTACGCGGCCATCATTCGTGCGATTTATGATACAGGATACAAAGGGTATATTGGCCAGGAATTTATTCCGGCGCGTGCCGATAAAATGGCGTCGTTAGAGCAAGCAGTTAAAATCTGCGACATCTAATCGTTTATGCTTGATTTTATGGCCAGCCTTCGTTTTTCGGGGGCTGGCTTTTTTATGCCAATTACTTGATATTCTGCGGTGTCATTCATTTTTGGAATTAGGGCATGAGGATCTCTCGTTTACCTTGCGAGAGCAATGTGAACGAACCCCATGAAAAAACTGATACTATTTGTAGCCCTTCCCTGGGGAATATTTGCTCAATGCCCGGCCATTATTACCCAACAGCCTGTGAATCAAACCGACTGCGAAACAAACTCAATTCGCATGATGGTGACAAGTAATGCCTCGCAGTTTCAATGGGAAAAGAAACGACCGCAGGATGCGACATTCTCGACAATTACGGGTGCGACACAAGCGAGCTACCAAATCTATCCTACGGGCGGAACGCCACATCCCAGTGGCACGCAATACCGAGTCAAATTAAATGCGACATCATGTCTCGTAATTTCTGAGCCTGCCACCATTACATTGCACACCATCACAAACATCAACAATCCAAGTATTTGCGAGCGGGGGAATGGACGTTTGGAAGCCCAGATTCCTACCATCACAGATGCCTCCAACTTTCAATGGACGCTATCAGTCAATAATGCAACATTTGAAGATTTGGTAAATAATAGCACCTATTCAGGGGTGAATACCCCCAATTTAAGCATCAATCAAACGCTAGCAGCGATGGATGGATACCGATATAAGATTCGCATGAATTTCGCGATTAGCCCAAATAATGACAACGAAGGCTCCCTCACAAATCAAAACCAAGTGACCACCTGCCCGCGAAGCTCAAATGACATTTTACTTCAAGTGAAAACTAGCCCAATTCCCTATCATGCGGCCAGTCTCTATAAAGGCTGCATTGACCAGCCAATTACCTTAAATTCCACCGGTTGCTCTCCCTATATAACACAATGGTATGACCGAGATGGAAACCCGATGTCACAAGGAGCGAAAGCACTCGTTACGCTCGCCGATCCAAATCCCCGAATTTATACGGCAACCTGCTTAAAGCTTGGATGTGAAAGCCTTCCCTCACGAGGCACCAGCGCTCAAGCCTACGTCAAACCCAGCGCACCCGTAAACGCAGGTACAACCGAATCGATATGTGCCAATCTACCCATCACGTTCAAGGCTTCAGGAGGGACAAATAACGTTTGGTATTTAACGGGCACATCAACTAGTACTTTATCCTCAGCAAGCCAACTCACCGTAATCGGACTTGTCCCTGAAACCCTGATCACCCGATTCGTTAGTCAATCGTTGAATAATTGTGAAAGCCCGCGAACGGCCATTCAAGTTCGGATCAAATCTATTCTTGAATGTAGTGTTTTGCCAGAACCTCCACCTACACCAACAGATACAGTGGTTACGCCAACAAACCCAGAACCCGACATTCAATTACCTCCAAAAGAAGTCCCAAAAATCCCTCAGCTCACCTTCTCAATTGCACCCAATTGTGGTTTAGAATCCTATCAATTAACCGTAAATGGCTGTCCTACTACGCCCCAAATTTTCAACCAATATGGCCCCGAGAAACTGATTGGTTCAGGTGAATCATCTGCCATTTCAGCAAGCTTTGAATCCTATATTCAAATTCGATGCCCTGGAACAGCAGCCAAGCCGATAGAAGTCACACTGCCTGAATTGCGAAGACCTTCGATAGGCATTGAAACTAATTATGTGAATTTTGCTTGTAGCGGAGATGACATCCAACTAAGCGCCATCCTTCCGCAGAAAAGTGAGATCATAGGATGGGAACTGAATGGACATCTTTTTGCTGAACAGCAGACGGTTTCGGGCCTACTCCGCCCTGGCTTTTACCAGCCAGTGATCCGGAAAAATGGATGTATTCATCGTGGAGATGGCATGTACATCGAGGTACATGAGCGTCCAGCGCCGCCTAAATTAACGTTGTCAGCACATGAAATTTGCCTCGGTGACACGATACAAATTAACTCCAATGTGAACCCTTTAAAATGGATAAATCAGGAACCCACGAGTCAGCAATTCATCGGATCATCAGTAGGCGCATTCAACTTCTCCGCACAAACTGCTTCCGATGGGGTTTGTTGGTCTGAACCTAGCATACCCATTAGTCTGATCGTCTTGCCTGTACCTCATGCACCTACCATCATAAGTCGAAGGCAAGCAGGATTCTGCGCTGGCGATTCTACGCTCCTTCAAGCTGATACTCCTAGCCAGACATATGCATGGAATACAGGTGAGCGCACCCAAACAAGGTTTAGTAAAAAACCAGAAGTCTCCTACGTGAAATACAAAGACGCCAATGGATGCTGGTCGGCATGGAGTGCTCCCATCACCACTTTCCACTTTCCGGCTGAAGCACAACCTTATATCATAGCAAGTCCAAACCGACAATTTTGTCAGGGGGAAAGCATAACCATTCATGCGACTCCGGCTTTTGGTTATGCCTGGAATATGGGTGGAAACGCAGATAGTTTGGTGGTCCGTCAATCGGGTGATATCAACTTAAAAACACAAAATGAGTATGGTTGTTGGTCGCTACCCACTACTACTTTATCCATCGTGGCTCGGCAGAATCCCAGTCAACCCATACTCGAAAAAATGGGTTCTTATTTTCTACAAGCACGGAGCGTAATCGATCAACCCGATCGATATGCTTGGCGCTATAATCAATTCGAATTGTTAGATTCCTTAAAGCAGATCAAACTTTTCGATTCTGGAATTTATTATGTTAGTGCCCTAAAGAATTACCTATTAGCAGGCGAGTCAACCATAACTTGCCGCTCAGAATTTAAAGGATATAATTATACGTTACCTACCGAATTGGGCGGAATTTCAATTTATCCAAATCCAACACAAAGCAGCTCGATTTCGATTGAAATACTCAGCAATACGTTAGAAAACAAAATCGAATTAATAGACTTTCAGGGACATGTGGTGCAGCATTGGGAACTAGGATCTGCGGCATTCAGACATCGAATCAAGCTGGCAGATCAGCTTGCGAATGGAAATTATATCTTACGATTTGAAACAGATGAAGGGATTAAAACACGGATCATCTCGGTGTTGAGGGACTAACAAAAAAGGCCAAAAAAATTTGGCCTTTTTCTTATTCATAAATTCCTTTGGCTATCTTTTCACTCATGGCCTTAGGCGCAACCCAAGCAAGGAATGCACTTAATTTGTTTACAAAACCTGTGATCACTTCGATCTTACCCACAAACATTCCATCCACTGCAAGTTTCGCAACTGATTCCGGAGTCATCGTTATTTTCTCCGCTGCCTTACGCGCCTTTGCCTGTAAATTGGCCCGATCATTAAAGTTAGTACTCGTCGCCCCCGGACTAACTGCTGTAACCACTACACCTTTGGGTTTCCATTCATGGTGAAGGCCACGAGAGAAGTTCAACACAAACACTTTCGACGCCGCATAAAGGCTCAAGTTTGGAATCGCTTGATAGGCCGTTGAACTTGCAATATTTAGCACATGCGCCTGACCTTTCCCAGATAGAAAAGGCAAGAACTTTTGGCACATTTCGACGAGGGCGTTCATGTTTACTTGCATCATCTTCTGGTTCTCATCGAAGCTATATGACGAGAACTGACCGACTAACCCATAACCCGCATTATTAACCAATATCCGTAAATCAATTTGCTTTGATTCAACCCACTCAACAATGCGATCAACAGCACCAGCTTCCCCCAAGTCGCTAACAAGGTAATCGGCCTGCACCCCATACTTCTTCTCCATCTCCTCCTTGACCATTTGCAATTCATAGGAATTACGAGCGATCATCAGTAGGTCATAGCCTTTCATAGCTAATTGATTGGTGATTTCTTTACCGATTCCTTTACTTGCTCCGGTGATTAACGCGTACGACATAAATAGGTGGGTCTAACAAAAAAAGCCCATTGCTGGGCTTTCTTCATATTAATTACTTTTTCGGTGCAGCGGCAGGTGCAGCTGGAGCCGCTCCGGCTGGAGTCGGGTTGAAGTAAGCCTTAATATCTGGATCTTCAGGCTTAATTTCTTGCGCTTTGGTGAACAATTCTTTCACTTTAGCTTCGTCTTTAGTTACCGACAAGTGATATCCACCTAAGAACTTATAGGCTTCAAACAATTGGTTTTTATCTTCTTTGTATTGAGAGCTCTTCTCTGCTTTTTGTGTTTCTACAGCAGCTACAAATTTCTCATACCATGGAGCTCCTAACCATTTCGTTCCCGTGTAATCAATAAAGTTATTGGCACGTGCACGGTTAATGTAGAATGGAGGCCATTTATCGTTTATCTCGATTGCTTTAGCAAACATTGAATCTGCACGCATCGCTGTAGCTGGACGGCCAACAGTATCTGCTTTGTTGATATATGCAGCAGTCAAATAATAATCCATCGCAACTTTGAAATAATCACCTGAACCAACAGTCTGTGCTTTTTTAACTTTCCATTGAATCGCATTCAAACCAGCTGCAGCGGCATCAGCATAACGCTTTTGCTTGTAACGAACATCATGAATGATTGAGTAAACGTTGTTGTTCGTATCCAAAGGAGCCGCTTTTTCTAAGTACACTAAAGCGATTGAATCTTTACCTAAACCTTGGTATCCTTTTCCAAAATACAAATCATCCATAAAGTATGGCTTAACACCACGCTTCACCATACCGTCTAAGTTGTCGATACCTTGTTGGAAATTACCCATCTCCACATTTGAATATCCACGCATACGGAAGATGTCATTATCTTTTACACCACGCTTGTCAGCATCATCTGTAAACTTCATCGCACCTTCGTAGTCCTTAGAAAGGAACAATAATTTAGCTGTTTCTAAAGTAACCTCTGGTGTAGCTTCAGCCTTCTCTAAATAACGACGGAAGTAACGAGATGCATTTTTGTATTGACCACCTACGATTAAATACTCACCATATCTACGATGAGCCGGTGCATAGTTTGAATCTAAATCAATCGCCTCTTTGTAACGAGCTTGCGTCTCTTTGTAATTCTTACCACGTAAGTAAACCGTACCAATTTTAACTTTAGCTTTTACGTTTTTAGGGTCTTGCATCAAACCAGTCTCGTAAGCTGTTACCGCATTACCACCGTCATTTTTGATCAAATAAGCATCTCCCTTAACAATGTAATGCTCAACCGTTGGCATTTTCTTGTCTTTCATCAAACGATCTTGAATCGCATCAATCAAACGAATTGCTTCAGCTGGATCATTATTGTTTGCATTAAAGCTTTCTTCTTTACCTAAAATATAATACATCGAATACGCCTCAGCGATACGATACATCACATCGATGTTTTTATTTTTTGTCTCAGCTAAAATGCGATCAAATTCAACTTTAGCAGCGCTAACGTTGTTTTGGCCAACTAAAATAGAAGCTAAACCAACTTGGTTTAAATAATTTTTAGGATCAGCTGCTTTGCCTTTTTCGAAGGCCGCTTTAGCAGCATCCCAGTTGCGCTGAGTCAAGTAGCTGTAACCCAAATAGAAATAATTTTCACCAGTTGGAGCCGCAGAAACTAGGCCCTCAAATATTTGTTTCGCACGACTTGGCTGATGGCGATCTAATAAATGCAGACCATCTTGAATCGTTTGCCCGAAAGCTAAATTGGTCAACAGAAGACCAATTCCCAAAAGCCATGATTTCATTTTCATCATTTGTATTTTAAATTATTGTTTAACGTAATTTTCTTAGGCGTAACATTGAATTGTTCAACAAATTACTTGTAAAGTTTAATAAATTTTGGAATGACAAATTTAAGCATAAATCTTTAAAAACTGACAAACATCAGTCCTAAAAATCCGCTTATTGACTGATTTGATACTGTCTAATCGTGATAGGACGGGTCAGTGGAATAAGCCCAGCTTTTAAGACAATGAGTTGGCCCATATCGCCACACACATAATTAACAAATCCAGTTCCTAATCCTGAATGCGATTCCTTTAAAATCATTTTAATTTCACGGCGGAGGGGATACTTTTTCAATGCCAAATTATACCCAAATGGCTGGAAATAATCTTTCCCATTTTCTGAGACTGACATCACATGCACGGAACGAATAAAGCCAAGGGATGTTGGGTTATCCCCATCACTAATCCAATTCGAACCAATAATTCCGACAGCATTTTTATGAGACTGTACATACTCAATCACCGCTTTATTCGAACCCGCAGCAGCCACCGCTAGGCCTGAGTTTCCTAAACCGAAACGGTCAACTAAAAACTTGATGTTACTTGAATTCGCTTTGTCCACCACTAGTTCAAGTGAGGAAGCTTTTTTTGAAGACCCATTCAACAGGGATTTCAATTGATCCAAGGTAATCAGTGTATCTGAATTTGCTTTATTAACAATGAGGGCAATACCATCCGCAGCAAATTTGAAGCTTCGGTATGTAATTTTTTCACGGGTAAAGATTTCCTTTTCGGAATCTGTTAATTCTCTAGATACAACGACAGAACGAACTTTATCATTTAATAGATCAGCGATTGATTCGTTCTCTGGCTTAAAAACTAGATTCAATTTGGCAAAATGATAGTTCTCTTCGAAAGCTGCTTTTTCGGCATTAACCAGCGGCTGAAAAGATTCATCTACACCGATAGCAATGTAACCCGTTGCAGGACCATCTTTAGGACCTTCTTTTTGAGAACCTCCACAACTAGTTAGACCTACGACGAGTGAAGCGAGAAATAAAAACTTAATCTTCATAATGCCCATAATTTTGATCGTTCATTTCGTTAAAATACAAGTAGGCTCTCCACAGACGAAAAAGTCCATAGATAAAAAATAAAATTCCGAGCATCTTGACAATCGGCACACCAGCAAAATCGCCTAATTGAAAATCGGACCAAAAAGCCACATAAGCACCTAATAAGCTATAGGCTAAGGCAACTACGACACGGAAAGAGATGTTGATGATGACTGCTACAGGTAGTTTCATAAGTAGTTTAAACAATCAGACCTGCCAAATGTACATTTAGCAGGTCTGATAAAATTCAGTAAAAGTGTTTACTCAGAAAGAACGAATGTGATCGGCTGAGTGAATCGTGAACGTACTGCACGTCCAGATTGCTTACCAGGAGTCCATCTTGGTACCGATTTAATTACACGAATCGCTTCTTCGTCGCAACCAAAACCTACAGACTTCAATACTTGAACGTCTTGGATCGTTCCATCCGTATTAACTACGAATTGAACATATACCTTTCCGCCTACGTTGGCACGTTGTGCCGCAGATGGGTAACGCAAGTTACGTTGTAAGAACTGGCCAAAAGCACGAGGACCACCTGGGAACTCAGCATTTTGCTCAACCGCTGTAAAGATTTCATCTTCAGCTGGTTTAGGCGGCTCAACAGGTTCTGCACCTTTAGCATCTGGATCTACTGGTGGTTCATACGTTTCCGTTTCACCTTTCACAGTTTCAGACGCTGTATTACCCTTTACCTCTTCAGGTGGCGGCTCAGGCTTCGTTACTTCCTCATCATGCTTGATTTCTGGAGGTAAGAATTTCGTCGTTGTCACCTTAGGAATTTCTTTGGGTGGTGGCGGCGGTGGCGGTGGAGGCAACTCAACCTTCTTGGTTGGAGCTGGCTTATCCAATTTCATTACTTCAGCTGTCACCTCAGTCTTATCTTCTGATTCTGCAGTTAACTGTTTCCAGAATGCTGCGATCAAAAGAGCACCGACAAAGAGTGCAGAGCCTAGTAATACCGACCGCTTCATTACTTTAGGATACGTCTTCCGAAGAACAAAGGCACCGAATTCACGGTTTTTGTCTTTGAAGATAATATCATCTAAAGTAGCATCTTGGCTTATTACTTGTGACATAATATTCGTTTAATTTAAAATTAATTAATAGGTCTTATTTACCTGATCGTTTAATCAAGGCCTCCGTATCCGGATCAATTTCCAATAACGCATAACGCTTGTTATTAGTAATTGCACACTCATCAAGCATATCGATCATATTACGATACTTCGCTTTCTTCGTAGGCTTAATTACGATAGTAAAGTTAGATCCAACTTTCGCCTTAAGATCCGCAATAACTTTGCGAATGCCTGTATCAGAATAGTTGGTCACCTGCATTACTGTACCTGCTTCAGTAGGGATACCTTGGTAATAATACACCTTGTTTTCATCTGGACACACGGTTAGTGTTTCAGATAATTTAACTGGTGAAGTTTCCTTTGTATCCGTTTTATCAGGCATGTTTAATTGCATGGTTACGGGCTTTGCTAACGTAGTAGTTAACATAAAGAAAGTGATCAACAAGAAGCCTAAGTCCACCATAGGTGTCATGTCGATTTTGGTCGACATTTTCTTACTACGCTTCTTCCCGCCTTTCTTCCCGCCACCGGAGCTATCTATTTCTGCCATTTCTGTTTGTAATTAAAAATGAAAACTTATTTCGGTTTATTTTCCGGACCTGTTACCAATTGGAAGATATTGATATTCTGAGCCTGCAAAGTACCGATGATATCAGCAAACACTTTGTAGTTAGACTCTTTATCTCCTTTAATAGCAACTTTCAATTCCGGATTAGACAATTTCGCATAACCCACCCAGTACGAAAGTTCGTTGTTAGATGAATCAATTGGAATTCCCTTGCTTAGCTTCTTAGCTTCTGAAGGTTTCATATTTAACACCTGACGCATAGCTCCAAGAGGATAGCCTACAATTTCCGAAGCCATAAAGTTCTTCTTCATTTCAGCTGTTACAGCGATACCATAGCGATTAGCCATACGCTCTAACATAAACTCTCTTGCCATTTGATCATCAGTTGCCAAATAAACTCCACCTTCTGGTGAAACACTAACCATCAGCATACCATCTTTCGTATTCAAAGGTTTCTCTGAAATTGAAGATGGAGGAGTGATCGTAACTGCCTCTTCTGGACGGAACTTCGCTGTTAACATGAAGAACGTCAAAAGATGGAAAGCCACGTCACACATCGCTGTCATGTCGAGTGAGACACTATGTCTTTTGGCTTTAACTTTTGGCATAACAATTATTTTTTTGAACTGTGAATAAAATTGAATGAAAGGGCAAAGCCCCTAAATCGGTTCAAATATTAATTGTGATGCGTAGCGTAGTTTTGGTTAACACTTAAGCCGATTTCATCGATGCTGTAAGTTAACTCGTCAATTTTCGCTGTGAACACGTTGTATGCAATGATACAGATAGCTGAAGTACCGATACCTAATGCAGTGTTGATTAAGGCTTCAGAGATACCATTTGCTAAAGCTGATGAATCAGTTGATCCACCTG
>JACCDQ010499148.1_pt1 | contig 15579 bp, 12 predicted proteins | sample 7446031 | NCBI WGS metagenome assembly JACCDQ01 (sample SAMN15323442, study PRJNA562643) | freshwater metagenome | isolation source: river surface water | place: USA:Blue River Watershed | collected 2017-08-17
ACCACCGACATCAGGCTGCAGATCAGGTTGTACACATAGGCGCGGGCCTTGGTGAAGCCGGCATTCAGCAGCACGATGAAGTCACCGATTTCCTGCGGAATTTCATGGGCGGTAATAGCCAGCGCCGTGATGATCCCGAGCTTCGGGTCGGCCAGAAAAGCGGCAGCGACCAGCACGCCATCGGTAAAGTTGTGCAGGCTGTCGCCGATCAGGATCATCCAGCCCGACTTGCCGGCCTCGTGCGCATCATGGCCGTGCTCATGGCCGTGGCCATCGCCTTCGTAATGATGCGAATGACGCAGGATCGCCAGCTTCTCGAGCAGGAAAAATCCCAGCAGCCCGCCGAGCAGCGTCGCAAACAGCACATGCGGATTAGCCTCGGACTCAAACGCCTCCGGCAACGCATGCAGCAACGAGGTCGACAGCAGCACGCCGACCGACAGGCTGACCAGCCGCTCCACCATCTTCGACAGCAGGCTGTACGACAGGAAGGCGGCGGCCGAAATGCTGAGCACCCCGGCGAGGGCCGTGGCAATCAAAATGGATGACAGCGTGGTGTTAATTTGTTTTTCCCGAAAAGAGAGCGGCGGCATGACGCCGCCTCAAAACCCGCCATTTTACGTGCCCGTGGATTAAATCACGCGCGCCGAAGATCCGGCAATCCGGCAAATGGCGTAGTGCCGCTGGTCGTCAGCGGCTGCGCCGGCGTCAATGCGCCTCCTCCCAGTTGGCGCCCGTGCCGACTTCCGCCACCAGCGGCACCTTCAGCGCGGCCACGCCGGCCATCAGCTGCGGCAGCTTTTCCTGCACCAGGGCCAGTTCAGACTGTGGCACATCCAGCACCAGTTCATCGTGCACCTGCATCACCATCAGCGTGCCGAGTTTCTCGCTGTCCAGCCAGTCCTGCACGGCGACCATCGCCAGCTTGATCAGGTCAGCCGCGGTGCCCTGCATCGGCGCATTGATCGCGGCCCTTTCCGCGGCCTGACGGCGCGGGCCATTCGGGGAGTTAATCTCCGGCAGCCACAGACGGCGGCCGAACACGGTCTCGACATAACCCTGCGACTTGGCCTGCTGACGGATATCGTCCATGAAGCGCTTCACGCCGGCAAAGCGGGTGAAGTACTTGTCCATGTACATCTGCGCCGCCGCACGCTCCACGCCAAGATTGCCGGCCAGGCCGAACACGCTCATCCCGTAGATCAGGCCGAAGTTGATCACCTTGGCCGCGCGCCGCTGCTCGCCCTGTACTTCGTCCAGCGGCACGCCAAAAATCTCGGCCGCGGTGGCGCGGTGGATGTCTTCACCGGAAGCGAAAGCCTTCAGCATGCCCTCGTCTTCCGACAGATGCGCCATGATGCGCAGCTCGATCTGCGAGTAGTCGGCCGACACGATCACATTGCCGGCCGACGGCACAAAGGCCTCGCGAATGCGCCGGCCCTCGGCGGTGCGCACCGGGATGTTCTGCAGGTTGGGCTCGTTCGACGCCAGTCGCCCTGTCACCGCGACCGCCTGCGCATAATTGGTATGCACGCGCCCGGTGGATGGATTGATCATCTTCGGCAGCTTGTCGGTGTACGTCGATTTCAGCTTGGCCAGGCCGCGATATTCAAGCAGCAAGCGTGGCAACGGATAGTCCTCAGCCAGCTTTTGCAGCACTTCCTCGTCAGTCGACGGCGCACCGCCGGAAGTCTTCTTCACCACCGGCAGTTTCAGCTTGTCGAAGAAGATCTCGCCGATCTGCTTCGGCGAATTCAGGTTGAACGGCTGCCCGGCCAGCTCATACGCCTGCCGCTCCAGCTCCATCAGTTTGGTACCCAGTTCATGCGATTGCGCGACCAGACGCTCTGCATCGACCAGCACGCCATTGCGCTCGATACGCTGCAGCACGCGCGCCGTCGGCAGCTCGATGCGCTCATAGATGAAACGCAAGCCGTCGTTCTTCTCGATGCGCGGCCAGATGGCCTGATGCAGCTGCAGCGTGATGTCGGCATCTTCGGCTGCGTACTCGGTGGCACGGTCGATCGCCACTTCATCAAAACCGATCTGCGACGCACCCTTGCCGCACACGTCCTGATAGCTGATGGTCTTGTGGTCGAGCCAGCGCAATGCCAGGCTGTCCATGTCATGGCTGCGATGCGACTCGAACACATACGACTCGAGCAGCGTGTCATGGACGATGCCCTGCACGCGAATGCCGTAGTTCTCGAACACATGGCAGTCGTACTTCAGGTGCTGGCCGACTTTGGGGCGCGCTGCATCCTCCAGCCAGGGCCGCAGCTTCGCCAGCACCTGCTCGCGCGACAGCTGCGCCGGCGCATCCGGATAACGATGCGCGACCGGGATATAGGCGGCACGCCCGGGCTCACAGCACAGCGAGATACCGACCAGTTCGGCGCGCATCGCCTCCAGCGACGTGGTCTCGGTGTCGACCGAGGTCAGCGGCGCAGCATGGATCGTCGCGATCCACTGCTCGAGCTGAGCTTCGGTCAACACGGTCTCGTAGTGGCGGTCGGGGGGCGAAGCCGGCGGCGCATCGGCAGCGAACAGGCTGCCCTGCGCATCGCCTTCGACCGCCGCTTGTGGCTGCGCTTCCCGGGCCAGCTCGGCATTCAGCTCGCGCAGCCAGGTGCGAAAGCCCATACGCTCGAAAAAAGCCTTCAGCGTCGCCTTGTCCTCGGGCTGCTGCTTCAGCGATTCGAGGATGGACACATGGTGGCCGGACAGATCGCAGTCGCACTTCACCGTCACCAGCTGGCGCGACAACGGCAGCCACTCAAGCGCGCGGCGCAGGTTCTCGCCGACCACGCCGCCGATTGCGGCCGCATTGGCGAGCACACCATCGAGATTGCCGTATTGCGTGAGCCACTTCACCGCCGTCTTCGGCCCGACCTTGTCGACGCCGGGGACGTTGTCGACCGTATCGCCGACCAGCGTCAGGTAATCGATGATGCCCTCCGGCGGCACACCGAACTTCGCGATCACGCCGGCCCGGTCAAGCGTCTCGTTGCTCATGGTATTGACCAGCGTGACATGCTCATTCACCAGCTGCGCCAGATCCTTGTCGCCGGTCGACACGATGGTCTTCATGCCGCGTCCGGTCGCCTCGCAGGCAAGCGTACCGATCGCGTCGTCAGCCTCAATGCCCTCGACCATCAGGATCGGCCAGCCGAGCGCGCGCACGACTTCATGAATGGGCTCGATCTGCCGGGCCAGGTCTTCCGGCATCGACGGCCGGTGCGCCTTGTAGTCGGCGTACATGTCGTCGCGAAAGGTCTTGCCCTTGGCGTCGAACACGCAGGCAATGTAGGCGGCATCGAAGTCTTGCCGCAGGCGCCGCAGCATGTTGATCATGCCGTAGATGGCGCCGGTGGGCGCGCCGTCAGCGTTGCGCAGGTCAGGCATCGCATGGAAAGCGCGGTACAGATAGCTGGAACCGTCGACCAGCAGCAGGGTATTGTTCATGTGAAAAGCAACCGGAAAGTCCTGCCGCGGCAACGGCAGGCACCAAGAGCCGGTCTCATCAATGAACGAGACAGGCTCCAGAAAGAAGTGTGCCGCAAGGCGGCAGGCGCGCCCGATTATGGCAGAGTTTGCGGTGGCTTCAGCCGCCTCTGGAGACGAAGCGGCTCGGTTTGCTAGAATGAGCATCTTGCGCCCGTCAGCGGCGTCTATTGCACGTATCCCGATGAATCAGCTCATGCCCAGTCTGCGTACCCTGCGATTTGCCTGCGTCGGCGCGCTACTGTCGGCCGCAGCCACTTGCGCCCTGGCAGAAGAGCCGTCACTTGATGCCGCATCGCCCGCCAATCCGATTGCGTCGACGCGAGTGCCGGATGGCTCAACCAGCATCACGCAAACGCGCGAGCAGAATGCGGTGACTTCGGTGCGGGTGCAACGTGGCGACAATGTCTATCACGTGACCCCGGCCGAACAGATCCCGCATTATCAGGAAGGCGGACGTGCCGCCACCTGGGAAATTTTCCAGTTCCGTTCCGGTTCCGGGTCGGACAGCAAGGCCTTGCCGCCGCCACAACGATAATTCCAACCGTCCCCGGCTCCGCCGACGAACCTATACAGCTATGGCAGTCTTTACCCCGGTCACCCTGGAAGAAATCACTTCGTGGGCGACCCGATTCCCGATCGGCACGGTCAAGTCGCTCAGAGGCATTTCCTCCGGCATTGAGAACAGCAATTTTTTCCTCGGCACTGACCGCGACGAATTCGTGCTGACCATCTTCGAGAAGCTCAGCTTCGAGCAATTGCCGTTCTACCTGAACCTGATGCGCCATCTGGCCGAGCGCGGCGTGCTGGTGCCGGCGCCGATTGCCAGCGACCGCGGAGAAATCATCAACGCGCTGCGCGGCAAGCCGGCAGCGATCGTCACGAAGCTGCATGGCGACTGGCAGCCGTCGCCGCAAGCGGCGCACTGCCGCGAAGTCGGCGCGATGCTGGCCAAAATGCATCTGGCTGCGCAGGACTATCCGCTCTACCAGCCCAATCTGCGCGGGCTGCACTGGTGGCATGAAACCACGCCGGTCGTGCTGCCCTACTTGCCGGCAGAGGCGCAAGACCTGCTGCGCGCCGAGATGCACTTCCAGGAAGCCTTTGCCGCATCGGCGCTGTATCACGCACTGCCGAGCGGCCCGATTCATGCCGATCTGTTCCGCAACAACGTGATGTTCGACGGCGAGCGGCTGTCGGGCTTCTTCGATTTCTATTTCGCCGGTTGCGACACTTGGCTGTTCGACGTCGCCGTCACGGTCAACGACTGGTGCATCGACCTCGACAGCGGCGAGAGCGACCCGGTGCGCGTGCGCGCGATGCTCGACGCCTATCGCGGCGTTCGCGCATTCACGCCGGAAGAAGAGGAAGCCTGGCCGGCCATGCTGCGCGCAGCGGCCCTGCGTTTCTGGCTGTCCCGCCTGTATGACTACTACCTGCCACGAGAAGCCGAGATGCTGACCCCTCACGATCCGGCGCACTTCGAGCGCATCCTGCGGCACCGGATCGGACACGCCGTCGAGGCGCTGGCCTGATGCAGCGCCTGCCCGCCAGCGTCGGTGTCACCTGGATCCGGCAAGGCTTTGCGCTGTTCCGCAAACAGCCGGCCGAGCTGGCCATGCTGTTCCTGCTGTACATGCTGCTGATGTATTCGCTGGCGCTGATACCGCTGCTCGGCCAATTGCTGCCGCTGATGCTGATGCCGGCGTTCTCGATGGCCTTCATGCAGGCTTGTGTCGAGATCGACGCCGGACGCAAGGTGCGCCCCGCCCTGTTGCTGACGGCCTTCCGGTCGCCGGCACTGGGCACCCTGTTGCGGCTGGGCTCGCTGTATATGCTGGCCGTGCTCACCGCCGTCGCTGCCTCGACGCTGATCGATGACGGCGTCTTCTGGAAACTGCTGTCCGGACAGCTGAAGCCCGACGCCGAAGGCGTCTCGTTCGGCAGCTTGCCCCTGGCCATGCTGTTCTCGGCGCTGGTCTATCTGCCGTTTTCGATGGCGTTCTGGCATGCGGCACCGCTGGCCACCTGGCAGCGCATGGGACTGTTCAAGTCGCTCTTCTACAGCTTCTTCGCGGTGCGCCGTTGCGGCAAGGCCTTCCTGGCCTATGCGCTTGGCTGGTTCTTGATCGGCTTCATAGCGCCGCTGTTCATCGGCGTCCTGTTCGGACTGCTGATCGACAAGGCCATGCTGCCGATGGTGCTCGTGCCGCTGTCGGTGGTGTTCACCCTGGCGATGTACTGCTCGTTTTATCCCACCTACACGGCGGTGTTCGACCGACCGGAACCTCCGCTTTCCTAGCGACACACATCAATACCTTGGTGATTGCCGGGCATGCCCGGCAATGATGTCGCCAAAACACAACACCCGAATTGATTTGTTTATTTGCGGCAATCTTTTGATTGGCCGCACCAGCCCTTGCGAGGACCCATGCAGTCCACCGGCGGCCCCTTCACCAACCAACAGCCCACAGCAGATCGTGAGCTGCTCGCAGACGCGCCCTGCAGCGAAGCGCAGCGAGTGGCCTCATTCACCGAGCTGTTCCAGCGGCCCGGCGCCTGCACGCTTTGGGAAAAATTCACGCACTCCCTGCTGATGCCGCTACGCCGCTACTGGGCGCGCCAGCAGGTCGCGAAAGTCCTTGAGATCGCCCGTAACAAGGGACTCGACGAACTGACTTCGGTCCGGTCGCTACGGCAGGAATTCGATGCCGACGCCGGTATCCACCAGAGCAAGGCACAGGCTGTGGCCATCGACATCATGTTGAATGGCGAGATTCCTGATGCTAGTTGGCTTCCGACATTCAACGACTATCTCGACCGCATGCAGGTTTGGTGCGCTACCCTGATTAGCAGCGAGGGCGGTGGAAAAACGAGCGCAAGCCTCAACGCAAACTCTCCGCAGTTGCAAGGCTTAAAGAGGCTGATCGAATTTTCCAAACATCCCGAGTGTGCTGTCAGCGTAGCCGAATCGAAGGACGTGCAGAGCTTCATGAAAGCGCTGCGAGGCAATGATTACGACAATACGTCTCACCCAGGTCCCGCTTACCACGATGCCCTGACCAAAATTTATGAGCGCTACATCGGCGCCTTGGAAGTTCCCGAGCAAACGACGGAGAAATCCAGCCGACATCTGTCCACCCCAGCAATGCAACGCAGGCAGAAAGATGTGTGGAGCGCGACATCGACGGCACTCCTCGACGCCCCCGAATTCATCCACCACCCGGAGCTGGTCGCCGCCTTCAACACATTCACCGAAACTCAAAACAGGCCGATGAAGCCGAGAGATTTATCGCCATCGGAGAAGCGGACTCTGTATCAGTTCCTCGGCCGGTTCGCTCTTGCCTTTCAGCGCAACCCGCAAGGACTCATCGCCCTGTGTCCGTCAGTGATTGCGCTGGAAGACGCCCTGCTCGATCGAACAGATCTGGAAAAGACCATCGAACTTCAGGCCAACAATCACGATTACAAATTCTTGAAAGCATTGCAAGCGAGCGGATTTTCGCCGTCCTGCTTGCTTGCGCTGGCCGAGTACCTGCTTGTCAGCCAGGCAGCGCAAGCAACGGCCATCCCGCCAGCTCACCCGCCAAGGCTGAACCCCGAGTCATGGATGCGGCTCCGGTATGTCTACGACAGTCGGGAGACGTGGCAGCGCAGTCTCCCGCTCGGAAAATCGACAGAACTCAGCGCGAGGGAGGTACTACAGCGTCTGAGCAAGGACATTGCGGCATTTGAGCTGAAGTTCATTCTCCCGCATCTTCCAAAGAAAGCACGCTCTACGGATGACGACGACATCTGACACCCCGAACGCCTGACACAAAACGAAGCCATTATCCTTGTGAGGAGGTCTCATCATGCAAGCGAATAATTCCACCCGCCTTTATGACTATCTCGGCAAACACGGGGGGCCAGAGGCAAATAAGGCAGATGACGTGCTGGTAGAAAAAAAAGCCAAGTTCAACGGCAAGGCGATGGTGACATTCGAGCGTGTCGGGAACAGTTCGACATGGCAGCATCTGCGCAACACAGCCAACGGCTTCAAAATTGCGACACCGGAGCATGTGCAGGAATTTCTCATCAGCCGAGGCATGTCGCAGCAGGATGCCTATCAGGCGACGCTTTCGCTCCATGTGCGACCAGGTGCTATCCGCGCGATGGATTTTGAGCGTCTGCTCATAAAGAACGACCTTACTGCCCGCGCGCCGGAATTGAATATCTGAATGCAGCAAGCCGGCGCCGCAGCGCCGACCAGAGGGATGTTTAGCTGACTCGCTCCAGCTTCGCGATTCCGAGGTCGAGCAGCTTCATGCCATTGCGGCCGAAGTTGATGTTGGCGCGCGCTTGCGTGCCACTGCCTTCGATATTCACGATCACGCCCTCGCCGAACTTCGCGTGGCGCACGCTCTCGCCGATACGCCAGCCGACGTCCCGGCTCATCTTCTGCGCGATCTGGTTGCTGCCGACCTCCGGAGAATCAACCCATGCCGCCTTTTGCTGCGGCAGGCCGAACCAGTGCGCCTGCACCTTCGGCGACAGCCACTTCAGGCTCTCTTCCGGCAACTCGTCGAAGAAACGTGACTTCATGTTGTAGCGCGTCTGTCCATGCAGCATGCGCGTTTGTGCAAAGCTCATGTACAGCCGCTTGCGCGCACGCGTGATCGCCACATACATCAGCCGCCGCTCTTCCTCGACACCGTCATCGGCCTGCTCGCTGTTCTCATGCGGGAACAGTCCTTCTTCGAGGCCGGTGATGAAGACCGCATCGAATTCCAGCCCTTTTGCCGAATGCACCGTCATCAGCTGGATCGCATCCTGTCCGGCCTGCGCCTGATTGTCGCCGGCCTCGAGCGAAGCATGCGACAGGAAAGCCGACAGCGGCGACATCACCGTCACCAGCGGCGCATCCGCATCGATAATTTCAGTGCCGTCGCCAGCCACCAGCGTTGCAGCCGCCGGCTGTGCCTGCGGGCCGAGCAGTGCCGGTGCGTCCATGCCGAAGCCTTCTTCCGACACGAACACCGTCGCAGCGGCAATCAACTGCTCGAGGTTCTCGATCAGGTCTGCACCTTCCTTTTCAGCCTGATAGTGCAGCAGCAGGCCGCTCTTCTCGAGCATCACCTGCACCATCTCCGGCAAGGGCAGCTGCTGCGTCTCGAAACGCAGGCCTTCAATCAGTTTCACGAAGGCGCCCAGTACACTACCCGCCTTGCCGGCCACATGCGGCACGGCAGCGTACAGCGAAATGCCGAACTGGCGCGCTGCATCCTGCAACTGTTCGATGCTGCGCGCGCCGATGCCGCGCGTCGGGAAATTCACCACGCGCAGGAAGGCGGAATCATTGTGCGGATTGTCGATCAGCTGCAGATAGGCGATGCCATGCTTGATCTCGGCGCGTTCGAAGAAGCGCTGTCCGCCATACACGCGATACGGCAGGCCAGAGGAGAACAGCGCATGCTCGATCACGCGCGACTGCGCATTCGAGCGATACAACATCGCAATCTCGCTGCGCAGCCAGCCTTCGGCAATCAGGCTCTTCGCTTCGTCGACCAGCCACTGTGCTTCCTGCAGGTCACTCGATGCCTCATACACCCGCACCTGCTCGCCGTGGCCGGCATCGGTGCGCAGATTCTTGCCGAGGCGGCGCGTGTTGTGCGAGATGAGCACGTTGGCCGAATCGAGGATATGGCCATGCGAACGATAATTCTGCTCGAGCTTGATCAGGTTCTGCACACGAAACTCACGCTCGAACGCCGCCATGTTGCCGACGTTTGCGCCACGAAACGCATAAATGCTCTGATCGTCATCACCCACGGCGAACACCGCATTGTGTTGACCCGCCATCAGCTTCAGCCACTTGTACTGCAGGTCGTTGGTGTCCTGGAATTCATCAACCAGGATATGCCTGAAGCGCGCCTGATAATGCTCGCGCAGCGGCTGGTTGCGCGACAGCAGTTCATAGCTGCGCAATAGCAGTTCAGCAAAATCCACCACGCCTTCGCGCTGGCATTGCTCGTCATAAGCGGCGTACAGCTCGACGAACTTGCGGGTGAAGTCATCGTCGGCGTCCACGGCATCCGCGCGCAAGCCCTGATCCTTTGCACTGTTGATGAAGTACATCAGCTGCTTCGGCGGATATTTCTCGTCATCGACATTCAGCCGCTTCAGCAGGCGCTTGATCGCAGACAGCTGATCTGCCGAGTCGAGGATCTGGAAAGTTTGCGGCAGCGCCGCGTCGCGGTAGTGAGCGCGCAGCAGCCGGTTGCACAAGCCGTGGAAGGTGCCGATCCACATGCCGCGCGTATTGATCGGCAACATCGCCGAGAGTCGCGCCAGCATTTCCTTGGCAGCCTTGTTGGTGAAAGTAACCGCGAGAATGCCGGCCGGCGATACCTGGCCTGTCTGGATCAGCCAGGCGATCCGCGTGGTCAGCACACGCGTCTTGCCCGAGCCTGCGCCGGCAAGAATCAGTGCAGGCTGGGCAGGAAGGGTAACGGCGGCAAGCTGTTCGGGATTGAGGTTGTGCAGGAGTTTTTGCATCCCGCGATTATATGTCGGCGGTACGCTACAACGTGGTGGTGATCACTCCGGCCAATGCTGCTCGTCACCGCACTGGCCGGAGCTTTCAACGCGCCAAGCTTCAGCTTGAGGAAGTCCGCTTCTCGCTGATGTCTGCAACCGAATTATCGAATTCGGTTGCGCTGCTCTCCGTTATCAGGCTCTCAGATATCAGGCTCTCCGAATCCGGCAAGTCCGGCAGGCCGCCGTCGTGGGCGGACAAGGCCATGGTATCGATCGTGACGCCGGAAGCCACCAGAGACTTCGCCAGGATGGCGGCCAGAGCCCGCTCGTTTGCCTCGTCCTCGTTCACCTCCCCGGACTCATGATCGCTGCTGCCAAAATCGGGAATCGTAAACGTCGAATCGTCGATGGGTAGGGGCCGAGGTAAATCGACCGACAGGTCGCTATCGATATCCTGGTCGATATCGAATCTGGGCAGTGCTTCGACTTGAGATATCACGCGCCTGAGTTGCCGCTCATCTTCAGGCGTGCTGATGTCCAATGGCGATAAGCCCGGTGAAGCCACAGACTTGGGAGTGAAAGGTGTGGGATTCGCCGGCAAAGGTAGCGGCGGCAGCTCGGGGAAACTCTCGGCAACGGATGTCAATTTCTGTTGCTGGAATGTCGTCTGTTTCGTTCCTCGCTGATATGCCAGCAAAAAGCCCTCAGCTTCCTCTCCGTCGGAAAAGCGAACGCGCGAGTTGCGCCGGAATTCACGGACAATCTGTTTACAAATTTCGTCTAGCCGTGCCGCCCATGGCAGGTCATCTAACTGGGCACGCGCCGCACTTGGTTGCGGAAGCGACATTCTCAGCCAGCGTATGGCAAAGGTGTGCAGATAAGGCGAGGCTCCGTGTTTGCGCAGGAAATCGGTAAAGCTCTGATTGCAGGTCGCCTGGGATTGCTGATACGCCTTCAGGACCCGCTGCATTTCGACAATGGCCACATCAGAGCGGATATCGTATTTCTCGTCACGCCCTCGAGGCAGGGCTGCATAAAGACGACGGAAGGTATCGACCGACATATGCGTGAATCCATCGAACTGCTGCAGCTGCCGTTTCGAGGTACGGCGTGTCGCCAATTGCGACGGTGATTTCTGTACAGGGATATTCTTTCTCTCATAGGCATGGGCAAGCACGCGCAGGGACTCACGGATTTCGCCGACCCTGAATTCTCGACCGCTATCATCCTTGTCGAACACTGTCTGCCTCAAGTGGGCACACGCACTGACGATCTCTCTCTTGGAGTGCCCGGACCGGTAGCCCGCTTCTGCTATCGACAACAAAAAGCTGGCGAACTCCTTTCTGTCCGCTTGAATATTACGCGCCCGGATTGCCCGCGCTCCCGGGCTCGCGCCGATCACCTTGCGCACATGCGCAGGAAAATACGCGAGCGGATAAGCGTTTTTGTCGAAGTCACCGCGGATGGCCGTCGAATCCGGCTGGTTCCGGATCGCCTCATAGATGATGGATGCATTCCTCATGCCCTTGTGCGGACTCAGCCTCACATAAGGCGCGCCATCGGGACGGATACTCGACGCAACGGGTTTCAGCAATCTCGGTGGTGATTGGACATCCATGGTTTTTCCTTCGAAGCTCAGACAGATTGAAAGTCGGGAAGTGGCAGCGCCGATACCGACGTGGAAACATCGCTGCAGTCACACGCGATGCGATTCGTTAAAGCCCGCAGGAGGCTCGGTTTCATCAGAGGTGTCCGGATCGGTGACCATCAACGAGAAACGTGCGGCGAAATTCAGAAATTCGCTGACGCGCTTCGTCAATCCTTCCAGCGAGCCGTCGTCGTACTCGTGATCTCCGATCAGCAGCACGTCCTGATCAGGTTCACTCAGCGCCAGCTTCAGATCAGGGCCTCCGGTCAGCAACAGGTTGGCATTCAGCAGCGCTGCGTAGACCGCCTCGCGCCGTGTATCGTCAGGCCGACCAATCTCGCAGCTCATCTTCAGGCGCGGCGGATGCTCCTGCCAGCTCAGCTGAAGCGACACACCGCCATCAAACTCCAGTTGCCAGCTATCGATGTCGTCTTGAATGATCGTCACGATCTCCGGAATTGCCGGGCCGATCTGATGGACCAGGTACTGCATGTCTGCCAATCCGAATGCCAATCCTTGCTCCCTGAATGAACGCCACCTTGAATGAACGCCAATCCGACACTGCGTATTTGTTTTGCGCCGAACGTGGGCATGCGCAAGACCGCTGCTAAGTAGCGACTGGCAGGAACGAGTTCCTTGCTGCGCGAGCAGGCCGCGCAGCAAGGATGAAAAACGCAGGGGAAGGAGGAGAGAGCGCTGAGAACCTCAGCCGATGAGGACAGAGTGATCAGCGATGATCACTCTATTCATCCGTTTATCGAAATAGATTTGAAAATTCGCGGGCAGCCGATCGGGGATCGTCTACCGAATACACACTGCTGATCGCAGCCACCAGATGAGCGCCGAGATCGACCAGCGGCTTGCTGTTATCTGCGGTCATGCCGCCAATCACACAGACAGGAATGTCCATCTCGCTGATCGCACGCGTAATGATGTCAGGCGCTGTCGTCACCGCATATTTTTTTACGCGCGACGGATAGAAACCGCCGAATGCGACATAGCTTGCACCGGCCTCCTTCGCATCGCGCGCGAGCTGCAAATCACCGTAGCACGAGGCACCGACGATCTTGCCTGCGCCCAGGCGCTGGCGCATCTCGGCGACCGAGGCATCGGTGCCGCCGACGTGGATGCCATCGGCATCGATCGCTTCGCACAAGCCGACATGGTCGTTGATCACCAGCGGCAGATTGTTTTTCCGGCACAGCTGCAGCAAAGCCTGCGCCTGCTCCCTGCGCAAGTCCTCAGAGGCTGTCTTGTGCCGGTATTGCAGCACGGTGGCGCCGCCTTGCAATGCCTGCTCGGTCACGCGCAGCAAACGTTCGGTGTCATCCCAGTCGGGCGTGACGAGGTAAAGGCCTTTCATCGCAACTCCTGAATGCGATCCGGAATCGATTGTCCCTCCGCGATCGCGAATGCCTGCGCGAGACTGCGCTGTGTATAAATTTGCGCGCCGTCGATGGCCGCCTCCATGTCGCTCTGCCGCGCGAGCCGCGCCGCAATCGAGGAAGCCAGCGTGCAGCCGGAGCCATGGAATTCGCCAGTGAGTCGCGGCCATTGCCAGCTGCGCTGCCCACCGACGCCAAACCAGCGATTGACGATCGCGTCACCCGCGCCATGGCCGCCCTTGATCAGCACGTGCGGTGCGTCTTGCAGCAAGCAGGCCGCCTGCGCGTCGACCTCATCGACGCCGCACAGCGCACGCGCCTCCGGCAGGTTCGGTGTGATCAGCGTGGCCAGTCGGCGCAAGGGCGCCAGCGCCTGCACGGCATCGCCACGCGTCAGCTGATCGCCATGCCCGCTGGCTAGGACAGGATCGAGCACCACGGGCATATCAGCCTTCTGTTCACGCAGGCGGGCGATGGCGTCCGCGATTACCTGCGCATTCGCCGCGCTGCCGACGATGCCGATCTTCACGGCATCGATGCGCGTGCCGCGGTCAACGAGAACACGACACTGCTCGCGCAGAATCGCCGCATCGACCGGATGCACCGCATGCACATGCTGATTGTCCTGCACGGTCAGCGCAGTGACGATCGGTAGCGGATGCGCGCGGGCCGCGCTGATCGCCTGGATATCCGCCTGTATGCCGGCGCCACCGCTCGGATCGAGTCCGGCGAACACCAGCACGCAAGGCTTCATCATGCCACCCGGCCCGCCATCGGCGACGACGGCGACGCGGCAAACTTGCGCGGAATGCGCCCGGCGAGGAAGGCATCGCGGCCGGCTTCGACGGCCAGCTTCATCGCCCGCGCCATGCGCACCGGATCCTTCGCGCCCGCGATCGCGGTGTTCATCAACACGCCGTCGCAGCCGAGCTCCATCGCGATGGCGGCATCGGACGCCGTACCGACACCGGCATCGACCAGCACCGGCACCTTGGCCTGATCAATGATCAGGGACAGGTTCCACGGGTTCAGGATGCCCATGCCGGAGCCGATCAGCGAGGCCAGCGGCATCACCGCGCAGCAGCCGATTTCCTCGAGCATCTTCGCCTGTATCGGATCATCGCTGCAGTAGACCATCACGTCGAAGCCGTCTTTCACCAACGTCTCGGCCGCCTTCAGGGTCTCGGGCATGTTCGGGAACAGGGTCTTCTCGTCGCCGAGCACTTCGAGCTTCACCAGCTTGTGGCCGTTCAGCAGCTCGCGTGCCAGCTGCAGCGTGTAGACCGCGTCCTTCGCGTTGTAGCAGCCCGCCGTGTTCGGCAGGATGGTGTACTTCGACGGTGGCACCGCATCGAGCAGGTTCGGCGCATTCGGGTCCTGCCCGATGTTCACGCGACGAATCGCGACCGTGATGATCTCCGCGCCCGCCGCATCCGTCGCGCGGCGCGTCTCGTCGAGGTCTTTGTACTTGCCGCTGCCGACCAGCAGGCGCGAGCGATACGTCTTGCCCGCGATGGTGAGGCCGTCGTCGGGTGTCAGGTCGTTCATGTTCATTCAGAATCCTTGGTTGGTCAGCAGAGCCGCCGGCGACCGGCGGCTCTGGAATACCCCGTCAGCCGCCGCCAATGGCGCGCACCAGGTCGACCTTGTCGCCATTTGCAAAGCGGTGCTCGCGCCAGCGGGCGCGTGGCACCACTTCGCGGTTGACGGCCACGGCGAGTGCCTGATTCGTCAGCGACAGTGCATCAATCAGATCCTGCACACTGTCGCTGTCGCCCACGGCGCGCGGCTCGCCATTGAGTTCAATCGCAATCATCACTGCTTGCGATAGATCTCGGCGCCGCTCTTGACGAACTCGACGGCCTTCACTTCCATGCCCTGCTTCAGCGCGTCGACTTCCGAGATGCCCTGCTTCTCGGCGTAGTCGCGCACGTCCTGCGTGATCTTCATCGAGCAGAAATGCGGACCGCACATCGAGCAGAAATGCGCGACCTTGGCCGAATCCTTCGGCAGGGTCTCGTCATGGAATTCACGCGCCTTGTCCGGGTCGAGGCCGAGGTTGAACTGGTCTTCCCAACGGAACTCGAAGCGCGCCTTGGACAGCGCGTTGTCGCGCACCTGCGCACCCGGATGGCCCTTGGCCAGGTCGGCCGCATGGGCGGCGATCTTGTAGGTGATGATGCCGTCCTTGACGTCGGTCTTGTTCGGCAGGCCGAGGTGCTCCTTCGGCGTCACGTAGCACAGCATCGCGCAGCCATACCAGCCGATCTGCGCAGCGCCGATGCCGGACGTGATGTGGTCGTAGCCCGGAGCGATGTCGGTCGTCAGCGGGCCCAGCGTGTAGAACGGCGCCTCGTGGCACTGCTCGAGCTGGATGTCCATGTTCTCCTTGATCAGCTGCATCGGCACATGGCCGGGGCCTTCGATCATCACCTGCACGTCATGCTTCCACGCGATCTGGGTCAGCTCGCCCAGCGTCTTCAGCTCGCCCAGCTGCGCTTCGTCATTGGCGTCATAGATCGA
>JACCDQ010617394.1_pt1 | contig 15577 bp, 10 predicted proteins | sample 7446031 | NCBI WGS metagenome assembly JACCDQ01 (sample SAMN15323442, study PRJNA562643) | freshwater metagenome | isolation source: river surface water | place: USA:Blue River Watershed | collected 2017-08-17
CCTGCTGCTCAACCCCGTGCAGGCCGAAGTGAAGATCGGCCTGCAGGTATCGAGCCAGGCACCCGCCGACGATGTGGTGGGCGCCGGCGCCTACCAGTACACGCAGATGATCAAGGACACCCAGGCGACCTTGAACCTGGCCAAGACGATCGAATTTGCGGTCGACATCATTCCGTTCTGAAGTTACGAGGACTCGCCATGTTTCTGAAGAACTCCCGCTACTTCGGTCTTCCCACCATCATGGCCAGCAATCGTGCCGGCTCCGAGGTCGCCGCCGTCAAGCTGCGCCCCCTGCCTGGCACGGCAGGCGATCAGGTCTCCGTGCAGGCCCATGACCAGCTCGATGCGATGAGCGAGCAGCGCTATGCCGACGCGACGCGCTACTGGCATATCGCCGACGCCAACACCGAACTCGAGGCCCGCTCGCTGCTGCAAGTCACCGGCCGCCCGATCGCGGTGCCCAAGAGCTGAGCCACCAGTCACACGCCATGGCCAAGGCTGAATACCGCGTCTACTTCGACAACGCTCCGGCGTCGCCACAGCAACTCGCCTTGTTCAGCGAGATCCGCGTCGACCAGGGCATTGGCATGGCGACCGAAGCGCAGATCGACCTGCCGATCGGTACCGACAGCGCCGGCTGGTGGCCAGGCATAGAAGAGCGCTACGCCCAGGCCTTTACCCGTATGCGCATCGAGGTGAAGGTGGCCGATGCCGCCTTCCTGCCACTCATCGATGGCCTCATCGTTGGCAACCGCTTCGAAATGAAGGCGGACCCGGATCACAGCAAGATGACGCTGATCGTGCAGGACGACAGCGTGCAGCTCAACCGCGACGAGAAGGTCGCGCTGTTCGAGGACATGGCGCCGCAAGACATCGTGGCCAGCCTGTTCGCGGACGCCGGCTTCACGGCCGAGGTCGATCCGGTCCCCGATCCTGGCGCCAGCTTGCAGCGCGTGGTCGTGCAGCGCGGCAGCAACATGCAGCTCCTGCTCGAGCTGGCCAGGCGCTACGGCATGTTCACCTACGTACGCCCCGGTGACACCCCCGGCGCCAGCGTGGGCATGTTCAAGCGGCAGCAGTTCGCGGCCGCCGATCTGCCCGAGATCCTGCTGGTCGGGAACCAGCGCAACGTCTCGAGCTTCTCGGCCGAGTTCGACGCGCTGCGTCCGACCAAGGCCCAGGCCGGCAGCATTGCGCTGGCTGACAAGCGCGTACTGAGCAGCGCCAGCCATGCCGCCGACGTCACGGCGCTGGGTGAGGCCACCACTCACGACATCACCCAGCCCGCCATCACGCTGCTGACCGGCACGCGCGAGGAACAGACCGACCTCGATGCCGCCACGGCCGCCACCGTCAACCTGTCCTCCTGGGCCTATGCCGCCCATGGCGAACTCGATGCCGAGCACTATGCCGGCGTGCTGCAACCGTACCGCCTGGTGCGTGTGCGCGGCATCGGTGGCTATCTGTCGGGCGACTACCTGATCGGCCATGTCATGCATGTGCTGACCGACGCTGGCTACCGGCAGCGCTTTTCGCTGCATCGCAACGCGCGCTCGGCAGGTGGAGCGGTCGGCGGCATCCCCGCAGGAGTTTTCTGATGGAAAGCAACACACTCGAAAAGCTGGTGGTCGAGCTCGCGTCGCAAACGCGCTCGCGCCACTACGGCAAATACCGTGGCATCGTCAGCGACAACGCCGACCCGTCGTCGATGGGCCGCCTCAAGGCACAGGTGCCCGAGGTGTTCGGCGAGAGCGTCGTCACCCCCTGGGCCACGCCCTGCGCGCCCTATACCGGCGCCGGCGTGGGTTGGCACGCCATCCCGCCAGTGGGTGCGGGGGTCTGGATCGAGTTCGAAGCGGGCGATCCGTCGCGCCCGATCTGGAGCGGCGGCTGGTGGGGCAGCAGCGACCTGCCGACCGACCAGAACGGCAGCGCAGCCAAGCCCCCTCTCAAGATCCTGCGCAGCGAACAAGGCCTGATGGTCGCGCTCGACGACGACGCCCACACCTTGACGCTGTCCGACAGCAGCGGCAGCAACCTGCTGACCATCAGCGTCAACGACGGGCAGATCCGCCTGCAAGCCGCCACGAAAGTCATCATCGAGGCGCCCAGGATCGAGCTGACCGACGGCGCCACCCACCCGCTGGCCTTGGGCGACTCGCTGCTGACCTACCTCAACCAGCTGGTCAGCATCTTCAACGCACACATGCATCCGGGCGAGACGGTGCTTGGCATCCCGGTCACGCCGATCATTCCGGCCACCCCCTTCCCGCCCGCGTCGCCCGACCTGCTGTCGACGCGCGTCACCACCGGCTGAGGTACCCGATGACCCACCCGCTCAAATCCGGCACTGTCGACAACTTCGCCTCCAGCCTCGCGGCCTACCTCGACCGAGCCATGCAAAACGAATGGCAGGCGGTCAAGGGCGAGGCCTTGCCGACCAGTGGCCCCGGGGTGGAAGACCGCCGGATCCTGTTCGCCGCCATTGCCCAGGGCATGCTGAAGTTCCTGGCCGACCATGTCGACGACCTCATCACGAGCGACAACAGCGGCGACGGCGGACTCACCACGCACCGCCATGCGATGGCCTTCACGGTCGACAGCTACCGGACACCGCTGCCATGAGCCCGCACATGAGCGGCCGCCATCTGGCCTTCCCCTTCCACATCGGCACCGACGGGCGCAGCGCCACGCCGGCCGACCTGTCCGATCACATACGCGGCGAGATCATCCAGCTGCTGCTCACGGCCCAGGGTGAGCGCCCCTTCCTGCCCGGCTTTGGGGCCGGCTTGCGCCGCCTGGTGTTCCAGCTCAACGACGACGCCACGGCCGGCATCACCAAGGCGCTGGTGAGCCAGAACCTGTCGCGCTGGCTCGGCGAGCGGATCGCGGTCGAAACGCTCGACGTCAGCGCCCTGGATTCCACCCTCAACGTCGATCTGCGCTATCGCGTCATCGCCAGCGGCGAAGTGCGCAGCGTGCGCTTCCAGCGCCAGGGAGCCCAATAAGATGACTGTGCTGCGCAACGAAGAACGACTCGAGGACCGGGCCAGGGATCTCGCCAGCAAGGGCCTGAACGCCTTCAAGCTGGCCTATGTCACGCTCGAAGCCGCACCCAAGCCCGGTTTCGCCTGGCTCGATGTCGAGTTCTGGAATGACCATGCGCTCGCGCCGCTGCCGCCCAGGGAGGCCTTCCGGGTCCAGGGAGCCGAGCGCCAGCGCGCCGGCAACCCGGCCCGTGCCACCCAGGTGGTACAGGTGCTGGCAGGCACGGGCGACAGCCACACCCTGCGCCTGAAGATCGCGCCGGTCGGCGACTATTCGACCTATCTGCTGTCCACCACCGCGGTCGGCCTATCGGCACCTGACAACGCCTTGCCGCTGGCAATGGACCCGCTGCTGAACGCCCTGCCCTTCAAGTTCCGGCCAGGCTGCTTCAACCTCAACTGCACGCCGTCCGACAAGACCCGGCCGCCGCCGCTCGAGCCCGAGATCGACTACCTGGCCCGCGACTACGACTCCTTGCGTCACGTGCTGATGGCCGCCATGATGCGGCGCGTGCCGGGCTGGTCGCCGACCAGCGAAGCCGACCTCGACCAGGTGCTGATCGACCTGATTGCGGCCGAGGCCGACGAGCAGGCCGACCATCACGACCGCGTGCTCAACGAGCGCTCGCTTGCCACTGCACGCAAGCGGGTGTCGCTGGCACGCCATGCGCGGCTGATGGACTACCACATCCATCAGGGCAACCAGTCCAGCAGCTGGCTGGCGCTGGAGGTCACGGCCAGCGTGGACCTGCCCGCCACTGCCAGCGACGAATTCGGCGTCTGGACCGGCAAGAGCTGGAAAGACACGGACTCGGTGCTGTTCGCCATCCCGCGCGAAATTGCACGCTGGCGCCAGCGCTGCTATGCCGAACTGAGCCGCTTGCGGCCTTACACCTGGGGCGACACGGTGACGGCGCTGGCCCAGGGCACGACCGAGGCCGACCTGACCGGGGCCACCCCGCTCAACCAGGCGCAGGCCGAATCGCTGCGCGACTTCTTCCTCGGCCAGCACCCGAGCCAGCTGGTCGCACCGGGCGTGACCGACCTGAACCCGGCGGTCGACCAGCTGCTGATCCAGGAAGCGCTCAATCCCGAAACCGGCCAACCCAACGGCGCGCGCACCGCCCAGCGCCAGCTGCTGCGCCTGCTGCCGCTGGACGGCACCAGGCCGCGCGCCGAAGCCCTGCATGATCCTTTCACGGGCGAATGGCTGGTGCGCGTGCGTTGGCTGGCCGACGATGCGCTGCGACAGGACTTCTGCCTCATTTGCGAATGCTCAGGTTCCGTGGTGACCGATGTGAGCCTGTTCCACGCCAACCTGGTGCGCGTGACACAGGGACGGCCGCGCCTCACCACTTTCCGTGCTCCGGGTCAGCCCCTGGCCGGCCTGGACGAGGGCCGCCTGGTGGCGAGCGACGAAGCCCGCTACGAGATCATCACGCGCCAGCAGGGCAGCGACTCGCCGCTGCGCGCCGTGCTGTGCCCCTTGCCGGCCTCGCCACTGGCCTATCGCGCCACGGCGCCGGGCGGCGACTCGCCCACGCGCACCACCGCTCAAGTCAGCGTGCAAGGCTTTGCCACAGCGTGGCAGGAACAGTCCGACCTGGTCTCGAGCCAGGGCGACGACGAACACTTCATCGTCGAGACCGACGAGCTCGGCGGCAGCTCGATCCGCCTGGGCGACGGCATCAACGGCGCGGCGCTGCCCGCCGGGGCCCATCTGCAATGCCGCTACCGCGTCGGGCAAGGCAGCGACGGAAACGTGGGCGCCGACAGCATCGTCGGCTTCTCGGAGGCCAGCGGCGCCGTGCAGCGGGTCTGGAACCCGTTCGACGTGGTCGACGGGCGCGACCCCGAGCCGGTGGCCGAGATCGTGCGCCGCGTGCCCGAGGCCTATCGCCAGCGCCAGTTGCGTGCCGTCACCTTGGCCGACTACGCGCGTCGCGCCGAAGAACTGGCCGGGGTGGCCCATGCCCATGCCCGCTACGCCTGGACGGGCAGCTGGCGCACCGTGCGGGTGGCGATCGATCCCGTCGGCACCACGGTGCTGGCAGAGCCGCTGCGCCGTGCCATTGCCGATCACCTGGAAGCCGTGCGCCTGATCGGCGAGGACCTCGAAGTGCGACCCGCCGCCTATGTGCCGCTCGACATCAGGCTCACGCTGTGCATCGAAGCGGGCTACTGGCCCGAGGACCTGCGCGCCGTGCTCGAACAAGAGTTCTCCGACCGCTGGACGCGCGACGGCCGGCGCGGCTTCTTCCATCCGGATGGCTGGACCTTCGGCCAGTCGCTGCACGCCAGCCAGTTGATCGGGCGCGCGCTCGCCGTCACCGGCGTCGGCCGGGTGCTGCGCCTGAGCATGCGCCGCTGGAACCCCGGCAGCGGCGGCGGCCTGAGCCAGATCGAGATCGACCCGTCCGGACTGCCCGAGTCACGCCTTGAGAAGCTCGAAGTCAGTCCGTTCGAAATCATCGTCGTCGCCAACGACCCCGATCACCTCGAAACCGGGCGCATCACCTTTGAGATCACCGGAGGACGAAGATGAGCTGTGACAACGATTGCCACCAGGCGAGCGCCTTTCCGAAGCCCGTCTTCAACCGGCCGGGCCTCTCGACCATCGGCTACCGCATCGGCAGCTACGCCGACCTGCGCGAGCACATGCTGGCCTTGCTCGACGCCGATCCGACGCTGGCCGCCTGGACGCATCGACTCCCTGACGACCCCGGCATTGCGCTGATCGAGGCCGCGGCCGAGGTCGGCGACATCCTGAGCTTCTACCAGGACCTCTACGCCAACGAGGCTTACCTGCGCAGCGCCAAATGGCGCGACAGCGTGGCCGATCTGGTGCGCCTGCTGGGCTACCGGCTGGCTCCGGGTCTGGCGGGCCGCGCGCACTTCGCCTTTGCGGTCAAGGGCGAGCGGCCCGTGCTGGTGCCGGCCGGCCTGAGGCTGAAGGCGCAACTCGAGGGCGACGACCAGCCGTCGGTGTTCGAGACCAGCGCCGAGCTGATCGCGCAACCGGCGCTGTCGCAGTTCCACCTCTACCGACCACGGCAGGTGCCGCCAATCCAGTACGGCACCGATACCTTCACGCTGGTGCTCGATGCGGGTGCCAATGTCACGCTCAAGGCCGGAGACCGCCTGATGGTGGGCCTGGCGCGCGACAGCAGCGGAACCTTCGATCACACCCAGGTGCTGCTGGTCGACAAGACCTGGGAGTCTTTCGGCAGCACGGTCGTGAAAATGAAAGGCGGCCTCACGAGCTTGAAGCAGGCGCCACGGTTTCAGCACCTGTCGCTACTCTCGACCCTGGCCACCGGACTGGGCCTGGCCACTCTGGGCTCCACGCCGCGCCTGCAAGCCTGGAAGCTGGGCCGCAGCCATCGTCACTTCGGTCACAACGCACCGGCCAGGCAGGTCGACGTCGACGCCAAAGGCCGCGCCACCACCAGCGAGGTGTCGTATCAGCGCCGCCTCGACAGCAGCACCGCCGGCACGGTGACACCCGCGCTCAGCGCCACGCAAATGCCGCTGGACGGCGATACCGCCAGCATCGTTGCCGGCACCCGCCTGCTGGTCGAAGCCAAGCTGGGCGCCAGCGATTCAGACCCCGGCCGCAAGCGACTGCTCGAGCGCCGGGTGGCGCAAGTCGATCGGCAATCCCTGGCCTGGGGCCCGCTGACCGGTGCCAGCACCATGGCGAGCCTGGACCAGTCGCTGGCCATTACCGAAGGCGGCACGACCCTGGGCCATGCCGACATACGCGGCATGAGTTTTCACGAGGTGGTGGGTGAACCGTTTGCACTGCAGGCCGACTTTGTTCCGACCGCCGCCAGCAGCGGTGCCGAGTTCTACTTTTACGGCCAGGCAACAGACGCCGCTGCCCTGGCTGGCCGCAGCCTGCTGCTCGTGGGTCAGGACCATGCGCTGATCAGCGCCAATGCCCTGCCGGCGGCGGCAACGGACCCAGCTGGTACCAGCACCGGCGCCAGCCGGCCAGGCTGGCACCGCGTGCGGCTCGACCGCGAGTTCGACTATGCGCAGTTCGGCTACGACAACCCGCCATTCACCGTGTACGGCAACCTGGTTCCAGCCACCCAGGGCAAGACCGAGGCGCCGGTGGCGCTGGGCGATGGCGATGCCCGAGCGGTGTTCCAGACCTTTGCACTGCCCAAGACGCCGAATGCTCCACTGAGCTATCTGCTCGATACCACGCAGCTGCCACCCCAGCTGGCACAGCTGCAGGTATGGGCCGATGGCGTCCTGTGGACGCGGGTTGACAGCCTGTTCGGGCACGGCCCCCAGGAACATGTCTACATCGTGCGTGAAGATGCCGACGGCAAGAGCTGGGTGCAGTTCGGCGATGGCAAGACCGGCGCACGCCTGCGTTCGGGCCGGAGCAATGTGAGCGCCAGCTACCGCACCGGCAACGGCGCGCACGGACCACTGAAGCCAGACGCCCAACCGCAGATCGACAAGAAGGTGACAGGGCTCGACGCGGCCTTCCTGCTGCAGCCCGTGACCGGTGGCGCCAGGCCCGAAGCCGCCGAGGGCGCCCGTGTCGCCGCACCCGGCACGATGCAGAGCCTGGGCCGCATCGTGAGTCTGGCCGACTACGAAGCCGAGGCGCTGGCCATACCGGGGGTGATCAAGGCGCGGGCGGCCTGGGTCAGCGTGGACGGCGCGCCACTGGTGCGCGTGACCCTGCTGAGCGACAGCCGTTCGGCGGCTGACGCCAGCGCTGCCGCCGATGCCCTGCGCGCCGCCGTGCGGGCCAGGGGTGCGGGGCGCTGCCCGCTGCTGCTGGTACCGGGCGAGCGCACGCAGCTGTCGCTGCAGCTGACGGTAGGCCATGACCCCAGGCTGCGCGCGGATGAGCTGCGCACCGCCATCCTCGAAGCCCTGGGGGCCACCGGTCTCGAGGGCAACGGCGTCGATTCGAGCCATGGCCTGTTCAGCTGGCAGCAACGCCAGTTCGGCGAAGGCGTGCACGGCTCGCAAGTGGTCGGCGCGGTGCAGAACGTGCCGGGCGTGGCCTGGGTCCGTCTGAGCGCCCTCGCCGCCAGCGGTTCGCCTCTGCTCATGCCACGCTCCCGCGCCCTGGCCACGCAACGCGTATTGGCCTGCACGGGCGACCACCTGCTGGCGCTGCAATCGACCTCGCTGCAACTGCAGATGGCTGCTGACAAGGAGGGCCTGCCGTCATGACCTCACCCCGCCTGCCGCTTTACCAGCGGCTGCCAGAGATCTACCGCATCCGCGACAGCGAGCAGATGCCACCCGGGCAGCTGCAAGCCTTGCTGGGCGTGATCGAAGCTGCCATGGCTGCGCTGCACGCGCGCACCGACGCGCAGTACCACGACCTGTTCATCGAGCACTGCGACGACTGGGTAGTGGCCTATATCGCCGATCTCCTCGGCACCTCGCGCTTGTCGGGTGATCCCTGGACCTTGCGCGCCGATGTGGCCCGCACGGTGTTTCACCGCCGGCGCAAGGGCACGCTGGGCGCGGTCGAATCGCAGGTCTACACGCTGTTGGGCTGGGCCGTGCATGCTGTTGAAATGCGCGAGCGCCTGGCCTGGAACCAGCCTCTCAACCACCAGCGGCCCGACGCGGGTGGCGCACCACCGCTGACGCAGCGCAGCGACATCGGCTCGCCCGTACGCGGCGGCACGGCCAGTTTGCGCGACCCGGCACTGCTGTCGCTGGTCGATGGCGCCTTCGACCCTTTCGCGCGCCTGGCGGATGTCAAGCCGCCCACGCTTGGGCCTTCGGGCTGGAACCTGCCCAACCTGGCGCTGATGCTGTGGCGCCTGCAGGATTTCCAGGTGCCGCTGTCGCGCCCGCAGTTCCGCCAGACCGTGGCCGTGCCACCAGCACCCGGCGGCGCCGCACTGGCCGTGCGCTTCGACCTGCACCCGCAAGGCGAGCCCTGGCCCCTGTTCAATACCCACCGGACTCATACCGATGACGATCCGCCACGCATGGGCAGCGAGGACGAAGTGCCGGGCCCGATGCCATGGGCGCGCCTGACTGACGGCACCACAGCCGGCCGCTCGGCACAGTACCTGGCGGTACAGACCTACGCCGACCCGCGCCAGGCCCATCCGGGCCCAGACGCCGTGGGCCTGGTGCTGCACCTGCCCGAAACACCTTTCTCGGGTCAGGCCTGGCGTTTCCGGGGCGCCAATCTCTGCGCCTGGGAAGCCGGACTCGCGCCGCCGCTGCGCCCTTGGGAAGTGGCCATCGACCCCGAACGGGGGCGTTTGGTATTCGGCGTGCCCGATGTCGATCCCACGCTGCAGGCCGAGCCGCTGCAGCAGGGACTGCTGGTGTCAGCCACCCATGGCCTGGCCGGGCCGAGCGGCGCGCAGCCGCTACAGAAACGCACGCCCTTGCCGGCGAACTGGCCAGCCGGACAAGCGGCCGAGTTCAGGCGGATCAACTGGTTCGACGACCCGCTGGCACTGCAAAAGGCACTCGACCACCTGCCCGGGCGCACCGAGTCGCTGGTGATCGAGATCACCGACAGCCAGACCCATGAGCTGGACCTGAACGCCGTGCTCGGCATCGGCAATGACGGCGGCACGCTGTCCTTGCGGCTGGCGCAATCGCTGTGGATACGCAGCGCGCCGGGCGAGCGCCCGCTAATCCGCTTGCGCCAGCCCTTGCGCTTTCGCCCGACGCAGATCACGGGCGCCAATGCCGTCAACCTCGAGTTGCTCGAGGTCGTGCTCGAGGGGCTGTACCTCACACGCGCAGCAGGCTTCGCCGCCAGTGACGCGCTGATCATGCAGGCGGCGCTCGGCCAGCTGCGCGTGCTGGGCTGCACGCTCGACCCGGGCGGCGGCCTGGTGCTGGACGGCAGCCCAACCGGTGCGCGCGCGCCCATCCGCACCGCGCTGCGGCTGACGAACGACTACGGCCTGCCAGCTGCCGAGGTGGACGACTTCAACCAGGTGCCGGCCTTGACGCTGAGCCGCAGCATCACGGGCCCGCTGGCGATCGACAGCGGCTATCTGCTGACGCTGACCGACAGCATCGTCGATGCGGGCAGCGGCATCGCCGCGACCGCGCCGACGACACTGGCCATTGGCGCGGCCAGCGGCGACCCTGAGGTCGAATGGGGCCCTGACCTGGTCATTCAAGGCCTCACGGCATTCGGACGCACCCGGGTCCAGACCGCGCGCGGCGAAAGCGGCATTTTCGTCCACCGGCTGGAGGTGCACGACAACCAGGACAGCCACCTGCTTGAGCTCAGCCTGGGCCAGCGCGGCAGTTGCCTGAAGTTCTGCTGCTTCAGCGCTGAGCAAGACCGCTTGCCCCAGCATTTCGGCTGCGTGTTGGCCGACGAGGCGCGCTTGCGTTTCACCGCCGAATGGTTTGGCCGACCAGGCTACGCGCAATTGCGCCCTGACTGCGACCACCGCATCCGGGAAGGCGGCAGCAACAGCGACGAGATCGGCGCCTTCGGCTACCTGCTCAATACACACAAGTGGAAAAACATCGGGATCAGGCTGCGCGAGTTCATGCCAGTCGGCGTGCGCCTCGTGCTGATTCCGATCACATAAGGGAGACGATCATGAAGGGCGATTTCTCATGGCTGCCGTTGGGCAATGCGCCGCACTACAGCGCGGTGCTGCATCAGCAGGGCCGCGTGCTGCTGGACCGCGACTGGAACGAGGCAGCCGCCATCGCCGCACAGTGGCGCTCGGCGGTCGGGCGCGACAGCTTTGGCGCGGGCGTGCTGGCGGTGCCGGTGGCCGGCCTCAGCGCCTTCAAGGTGCTGAGCGCCAGCAGCGACGCCAGCGTGGTCAAGGTCGAGCTCGGTGCCGGACGGGCCTGGGCCGACGGCCTGTCGCTGACGCTCGACGCACCGTCCAGTTTCCTGGCCAGCTACTTCGCGCCGCCGTATCAGGCCCCGCAGGCCCAGCCATCCACCATAGCCGACGGCATCCGTGATCTGGTCGTGCTCGATGTCTGGCAAGACAGCATCAGCGGCTTCCAGGACCCGCTGAACCTGATCGAGCCGGCGCTGGGCGGACCGGACACCACCCAACGCACGCAAGCCTTTGCCAACGTCAAGCTGTTGCGGCTGGGCCCGAACGACGATTGCAGCGCGGTGGCCGCTTTGGCCGACGACTTCAGTGCCAAAGGCCGGCTCACCGTCTCGCCGGCTCCGGTGCTGACGATCAGCGGCGACTGCCCGCTCGAAGCCGGTGGCGGCTACACCGGCCTCGAGCACTACCTCTACCGCATCGAGGTGGCCGACCCCGATGGCGCCGGCCAGGCACGCTTCAAATGGTCGCAATGGAACGGCGGCCTGGTCGGGCGCGGGCTGTATGCCGCCGGCGCCCCGGGTTCCGGCACCGTCACGATCACGGCCAATGACCAGATGATCAACCTCTGCGGGGTGACGGAGTTCTACCTCGAGGCGCTGGCCTTCGACGCTGCCCTGGGCAGCTGGCGCATCAGCTTGAGCGCCGACGCCACGCTGGCACAGGACGGCGTGCTGGCGCTGACCGGCGTGCAAGGCACATGGCCGGCCAGCACGCCGGCAACCAGCTTCTTCCGGCTCTGGAACGGCATCGAGCCGATCGCCGATTTTCCTGCCGGCGGGGTCAATCCGGTCGAGCTCAAGGACGGCATCCGGCTCGAGTTCGATCCGGCCACGGCCGGCAATGCCAACTACCAGCCGGGCGACTACTGGACCTTTCCGGTGCGCGCTTCGGGCCTGGCCTTCGAGCCGCCGGTCTGGCCAGGCCATGCACCGCCCCAGGGAGTGCAGCACCACCGGGTGGCGCTCGCCATCCTCAACTGGAACGCCACCGCGCCGGTCACGATCACGCAGGCGGCGGGCGACATCAACGATTGCCGCCGCATCTTCCGTCCGCTCACGAACCAGAAGGTCTGCTGCAGCTTCAACGTCGGCGACGGCCGCACCAGCCATGGCGACTTCGACTCGATCGAGGAAGCCTTGCAGCAGCTGCCCGCCAGCGGCGGCGAGATCTGCCTGCTGCCCGGCCTGCATCAAACCAACGCGGTGATCGACAGCCAACACCACGTCAAGATCAGGGGCTGCGACAGCAAGAGCCAGGTGATCCCACGCCAGGGCGGTGCCCTGCAGCCAATCTTCACGATCACCGACTCGGAAAACGTCAGCCTCGAACACATGGATCTGGTGACACTCGGCGGCAGTGCCATCGTCGTCGGCGCCAGCAAGGCGGGCGGCGTGGTCGGGATCGAGATCGCCCACAACCGCATCCTGGCTTGTACCCATGCAATCCGGGCGCGCAATGTCACTGGCGTGAACATCCACCACAACCGCATCCGCATGCTGGACAAACGTGGCAGCAACGTGGCGATCTACCTGGCGGGCGACGACAGCCTGATCGAGCGCAACGACATCCGCCTGGTGCCGGCGGACCAAATGCCGCCGATCAAGTGGCCGACCGAGCCCGATCCGGTCGATCCCAACGATCCCTGTGCCAGACTCGAGATCGTCTACGTCAACCCGCGACTGTTCGTGCGCTATGTCAACGAGGTCTGGACCCTCAAGCTGCTGCCATTGAAGGTGCTGCAGCAGCCCTACCGTGCGCTCGGCGGCATCCAGCTCGGGGGCGGCTGCGAGCGGGTACGGGTGCTCGAGAACCGCGTGGCCGGCGGCGCCGGCAACGGCATCACGCTGGGCGCATCCGCGCCTGCCTTGCCACCCGAGCCCGAGCACAGCTTCACGCTGCCAAGGGAAGCCGGCATCCAGGGACGCGTCTTCGGCCCCGATGGCAAGCCGCGCGCCGGCGTGCAGATCACCCTGACCAATACCGCGACGAACGACGCACAGGTCTTCGTCAGCGATGCCGATGGCCGCTTCCTGACCGGCAGCAACCCGGCCACCTTCCGCGTCACCGAGGGCGAGCCCGGCTTCTCGATCGACAAGCTCGTCCTGGAACCGCTGGACGGCGACCCGTCTTTCGCGCTGAACATCCTGCTCAAGACCGACGAGGCACCGATTCCCGAGGACAGCGGATTCCTGTACGAGATCGCGATCTTGCGCAACCGCATCAGCGCGATGGGGCTGTCGGGCATCGGCATCGTGAGTGCCAGCGCAGAGGCCAGCAATCTGGCCCGCAGCGCCCTGGCACTGGCGCGCAACCGGCTCGGCACGCCCGTGGTGGGTCTGGACATTCGCGGCAACCACATCAGTGGCTGCCTGTTGAACCACTTCGACATCGCCCTGCGCAGCAGGGCAGCGGTGCAAGGTCTGGGCGGGATTTCGCTCGGCATGTGCGAGCAGCTCGCCATCGTCGACAACCGGATCGAAGACAACGGCGTGAGCGCGGCCAATCCGGTCTGCGGCATCTTCGTGGCCTATGGCGAAGAGGTCGAGATCACGCACAACCGCGTGCTCAACAACGGCCCGCTGCGACCCGACATCAGCAGCGAGGACCTGATCCCCGGGCGCCGTGGCGGCATCGTACTCAACCTGGCCTCCAACTTCAGGCTGCTGGATACCAGCACCAGCACGCAAGGCGACCGCTTCAGCCAGCGCCCCGCCGCCCGCCTGCACGAAAACCTGGTGGACCAGCCGGCAGGCGTCGCGCTGCATGCGGCGGCATTCGGCCCCGTGCAATGCACGGACAACGCGTTTTCCAGCGAACTGTCGGGCCTCAGCGCGATCGAGAAGCTCGCGGGCACGCTCTTCCTGTTCGACCTCGGCGGCTCCTACAAGGCCGGCGCCGGCATGCAGTTGCAGCGCGTGAAGGAAGAAAGAATCAGCGCCAGCAACCTGGTCGACAAGGCGGTACCGGTCAGCGCCACCGCCGATGCGGCTACCGATGCCACGGCCGATGCCAGCGCGACGCGCGCCGCCTTCCTGCATGCAGGGCCTGCGGTACTGGTGCCGCAACGCGACGCGGCCGTCGCCAACCTGCTGCCGGCCGGCAACGTGATGTTCAACCACAACCAGTCATGCACCGGGCCTGGCAACAGCAGCGCGACCTGCCATGTCATCGCCACGCTGGACGACCTGGCTTATCAGGACAACCAGTCGTTCAGCCAGGGCAGCGCCAAGCTGTTCACCAATGCGCTGCTGTTCGGCCTCACGCTGCGCGCCACCGGCAACCGCCTGAGCGAACGCAGCGCCAAGACCCTGCTGTCGCTGTGGTCGTTGGGCTCGCGCCTCAACAACACGAGTTTCAACCAGGGCGATCACTGCATCGTCGCGGTCGACATGAACCCGGCGCTGGCCGAGGTGAAGATCGGCAACCAGGTGCTCAATCCCGGCGACCTGTGCACCAGCCGCAACGCGGTCGCAGCCATCCTGTTCAAACCTCACGGGTAATGCCATGGCCTTCATCTCCAACACCGGACCAGCCGCTTTCAAGACCGACCTAGAAGGCATCTTCGAATCCCTGCAGCAGCAGCGCAGCGCCCTGCTGAGCGAGGCGCGCGAAATTCAGCTGGCGGCCAGGCTGCTCGCCGTCGAGGAGGCCCGCCGGCTCGGCGCCATCGTGGGCCGGGACGACTCGAGAGTCGAGCGCTACACCCAGGCCAATGCGGCCATCCTGCGCCGCGTGGCCGCGCTTGAAGTCGAAACCCAGATCGCCGACATCCGTGTGCCCCCTGTCACCAAGACCGAAACCTTGCTGCATGGCCGCGTCACCGATGCCGCCGACAGAGCCACCGCGCGGGTGCAGGTCACGCTGGTCGACGAGTCGGGCGCAGCGGTGGCGGGCATAGCCTCGGTGCAGACCGACGCCTCCGGCTACTACGCCTTCATCCTGCAACCTGAGCAGATCGAGGCCATTGGCGCCAACCGCAGTCTCACGCTGCAGGTCGGCAACGACAGCGACAAGCTGGTGCCGGCAGCGGCCAAGCCTTTTGTGCTGACGGCTGGACAGGTCACGATCAGCGAAATACGGCTGCAGGCCGGCGAGCTGGACCGGCTGAAGCTGCGGACAGCTTTTTCTGTGAAGCGCTAAGCCGAACCAATCAACCGCGAAAGGTCAGATCATGATGAACCGTCTTCAACTGGCTCGGTCGCAACACCGAATGGGACCTGCGTCAGCCCGGCCGCCAGTCCAGTCATGGCGACGCACGCCACCGGGTTCGCCCGAACCGGCCACCTGCGCTTGCGGCGGCGCTTGTCCGAACTGCCAGGCCAGCGCGCCGCCTCAGGCAAGCACCAGCGTCCAGGCTGCTCCAAGCGGCGAGAGCCGGACGACGACCCTTCCGTTCTCGGCCGAGATCCGCGCGACCACGCCAGGCAGCGGCCCCCATGCCGGCTCGGCCGACTTCGGAGCGGCGGCAAACCCCGGCATGGCGAGTCAGGGCAAAGCCCTGCACGACGAGCCGGGCCCGACTGCCGGCGCAACGCCAGCAGCTCAGGCAGGAACTGCCGCTGCCACGGGTCCGGAACCGGCACCCACCCCACCCATCGACCTGGACGACGGCACCCTGTATATCGAACAGATGGGCGGCTTGCCGGCCATGAAGGACACCAGCGGAGTCGCCGACGCGGTCTCGGCCTC
>JACCDQ010321196.1_pt1 | contig 15576 bp, 21 predicted proteins | sample 7446031 | NCBI WGS metagenome assembly JACCDQ01 (sample SAMN15323442, study PRJNA562643) | freshwater metagenome | isolation source: river surface water | place: USA:Blue River Watershed | collected 2017-08-17
AACTTAAAGCTGCCTTCGTTGAGGCACTCACGCCTGTAGTCGAGTCAGTTTCGATTCTGGCTGAGGCTGCAAAGCCTGCTGAAATCGTGGAAGGTGAAGAGGCTGTTGAAGAACTAGCTGAAGCACTAAACCCAGTTGACGTAGCATTGCAGTTCAACGAGTCCGGTCTACCTTCAAAGGCAATTGCTCGTGTAGCAGAAGCCCTGAAGTCAGAGGCCAACGAAAAGACTGTAGCAGAACTTATCGAAGCAGAGAAGGCATATGTTGCTGAAATTGCTGAGTCAGTTGCTGCTGTAGAAACCCCTGCCACTGAAGACACCACTGGTGTTATCCAGGAAGCAAACAAGTCAAGCCTAGTCGACGAGTGGGAAGCAGTTACTTCTCGCATCACTGGCGTTAAGTAAGAAAAGGAAAAGTAAATGGCTCTTAACGAGATTTACAAAGACGGCAATGAGCTGGTTTTCCCTGTTGCAAGCACCGTAGTTTCTGGTGACCTTGTTCAGGTTGGTCAGGTTGTCGGAATCGCACAGCGCGACGCATCAGTAGGCGAAGACGGTAACTACTACACTACCCTCAAGCTAAACGGTGTTGTAGCACTAACCACCTCAGTAGCAGTTACTGTTGGTGCAGCCGTATACGTTACCTCAGCAGGCGTTGTAAACGTCACTGCTTCAGGCAACAAGTTCATCGGACACGCAATCGCAGCAAAGGCTGGCACTTCAGCTGGCACTGTCTACGTTCGCCTAGTTCCATCAGCAGCGTAAGGATATAGACAATGACTGAAAACATTACCCCTCGCAACCTAGAGGCTGCAAAGCTGCTCGAAGGTGCACTACGCGGTGACCGCGCAGACAAGCTAAAGCTACAAGAAGGTATCGCTACCTCTGACCTTCCTGTGCAGTTGGCTCCAGCAATCAACAAGATTCTTCTTGAGAACTACCAGTCAGCTCCAAAGGTCTGGTCTTCATTCGCAAGCAAGCTAGTTCTTGATGACTTCCGCCCACAGACCTACATGAACTTGTCATACGACGATGCAGGTAAGGACAACGCAGGCGACACCTTCCGCGAAGGTTCACTACCTACCGTTGCTGAGTACGACGAGTACCCAACCGCCGGTTGGTTTGCTGCTACTGAGCAGTCAATCCAGCTAAAGAAGGCCGGTCAGCGTATCCGCTTCTCATGGGAGTCAATCGTTAACGATGGCAACATCGGTCTTCTAGAGCGTCTACCTGTTGAGCTTGGCCTAAAGGCTGCTGGCAAGGAAGACGAAGAAGTTACCAAGCAGCTTGTTTCGACCTCTGGTCTAAACGCTACCAACTTCAACTCTGGTAACGGCAACTTGTTCAACTTCGCTTTGACCCTTGAGAACCTAGAGCTTGCAATCCAGGCTGCTAACACCCAGGTTTACAACGGCCAGACCGTAACTCCTATCTCACGTTTCGCATTGGTTATCCCTGCTTCACTAGAGCTAACCGCGAAGAAGATTCTTGCTGTACAGCAGGTTTCTGTTGAGTCAACCGTTGGTGACGTTGTTACTCGCACCGTTACTGGCAACCCAATCGGCTCACAGATTGAGATTGTTGTAAACCCTTGGATTAAGAAGATTAACTCAGGCGCAGACGCTTACTGGTTCCTAATTCCAGTTCCATCTGCAACCTTGAACCCTTCAGTTGCTCTTGGCTTCCTTCGTGGATACGAGACTCCTGAGCTTCGCGTCAAGGCAAACGGTGGTCTATACCTTGGTGGCGGTGCAGTTCCTGCTCGCGACGGTGGTTTCGACAACGACGACTTCGAGATGCGTATTCGTCACATCGCTACTGGTGGCTTCTTGGTTCCAGCTGGTACCATTGCATCACGCGGTGGCGCTGCTTAATAAGCCCCAAATTGCAATCCCTCACCCTTCGGGGTGGGGGATTTGCTTTTGTCTGGGGGTGTGTGTTATAATAATAGACCAATCAAAATTGACATCTAAAGGAGGATTAAATGGTTACTGTATACAGCTTGCCATCATGCGTTCAATGCGAAAGCACCAAACGCCAACTAACAAAGAAAAACATTGCTTTTACCGAGGTGAAACTACATGAAGACGAGGCAGCCTACGAGATGGTAAAGTCTCTTGGCTATCAGTCTGCCCCTGTGGTAATCGCTGGCGACAAGCACTGGAGTGGCTTTCAGCCAGATATGATTGCTTCGCTAGAGAACTAGCCAGCAATGGAGATTGTATATTTCTCCAACTACTCAGGCAATACACACCGCTTCGTAGAGAAGCTCAATATCCCATCGACTAGAATACCCATCAAGTCAGATGAGGAATTGCCGACCCTTATGGATTCAGACTATGTTCTCTTTGTGCCGACTTATGGCGGTGGCAAGGATTCACAAACAATCCCAAGGCAAGTAGTTCAGTTCCTAAATCAGCCACAGAACCGGCAACGCATCAAGGCTGTGGTTGGTTTAGGTAACACAAACTTTGGTGAGCATTATTGCAAAGCCGCAGAAATTATATCAGCCAAGACCCAGGTCCCATTGCTGTATAGGGTAGAGATTTTCGGGACCCCCGAAGACGTAATTGAAGTAAAGAGAAGAATGGAGTTTCTATGGAAAAATATAGCTATCACGAATTAAATGCCATGCTAAACCTGTATGGTCCAAATGGTGAAATCCAGTTTGATAAAGACAAGGAAGCAGCACGAGCATATTTCCTTGACTATGTAAACCAGAACACAGTCTTCTTTCACTCGCTTGAAGAGAAGCTAGACTACTTAGTTGAGAACCAATATTACGAACCTGAGTTGCTCTCGATGTATGGCCCAAACTTTGTCAAAGATGTTTTCAAGCGAGCGTACGACTACAAGTTCCGCTTTGAGTCTTTCCTGGGTGCTTATAAGTTCTACACTTCATACGCACTTAAAACCTTTGACGGCGAGCGCTTCTTGGAGCGCTTTGAAGACCGAGTGGCAATGAACGCTTTGATGCTTGCACAGGGAAACGAGAAGCTGGCCCTTGAGCTAGTTGATGAAATTATCACTGGTCGTTTCCAGCCAGCAACGCCTACCTTCCTGAACGCAGGTAAGGCCCAGCGTGGAGAGTTCGTGTCTTGCTTCTTGCTTCGCATTGAAGACAACATGGAGTCTATCTCTCGTGCGATTAACTCGTCACTTCAGCTATCTAAGCGTGGTGGTGGCGTTGCTTTGAACATGACCAACATTCGTGAGACTGGCGCACCGATTAAGAAGATTCAGAACCAGTCATCTGGTGTCATCCCTGTGATGAAGATGCTTGAGGATGCTTTCTCTTACGCTAACCAGTTGGGTGCTCGTCAGGGTGCAGGTGCTGTGTACCTAAATGCACACCACCCAGACATCATGAAGTTCTTGGACACCAAGCGTGAGAACGCCGACGAGAAGATTCGCATTAAGACCCTAAGCCTTGGTGTGGTTATTCCGGACATCACGTTGGAGCTTGCTAAGAACAATGAAGATATGTACTTGTTCTCTCCGTATGACATTGAGCGTGTTTATGGCGTTCCGATGTCAGATATCTCAATCACTGAGAAGTATCAGGAGCTTGTAGATAACCCAGAGATTACAAAGACTAAGATTAAGGCTCGTGTATTCTTTGAGACTATCGCTGAGTTGCAGTTTGAATCAGGCTATCCATACATCGTGTATGAGGACACTGTGAATAACTCTAACCCGATTGCTGGCCGTATTAATATGTCGAACCTTTGCTCTGAGATTCTTCAGGTCAACACTCCGACTACTTATAATGCTGACTTGTCGTATAAAGACATCGGTAGCGACATCTCATGTAACCTTGGTTCATTGAACATTGCTAAGGTTATTGATGGGGGCGACTTGTCTCGTTCTGTGGAGATTGCTGTTCGTGCTTTGACTGCTGTTTCTGACTTGAGTTACATTGATTCAGTTATGTCAATTGCTGAAGGTAACTCACGTTCACACGCTATCGGTCTGGGCCAGATGAATCTGCATGGATTCCTTGGCAGGGAGCTCGTAGAGTACGGTTCAGAGGCTGCCCTAGACTTTACCAACATCTACTTCTATACGGTCCTCTACGAGGCGCTGAGAGCTTCTAACAAGCTTGCTATGGAACGTAATCAGGTGTTTGGTGGATTCTACGAGTCCAAGTACGCATCAGGTGAGTTCTTTGATAAGTACATCACACAGGAATGGAAGCCTAAGACTGAAGTTGCAGCTCGACTTCTGAAGAATGTATATATCCCAACCCAGGATGACTGGATGGAGCTAATGAGGAAAGTGATGGTCTATGGTCTATATAACCAGAACCTACAGGCTGTACCGCCAACAGGGTCAATTTCATATATCAATAACTCTACATCCTCGATTCATCCCATTGCATCGAAGATTGAGATTCGCAAAGAGGGCAAGCTTGGTCGCGTATACTACCCGGCTCCATACCTAAACATGGAGAACATGGAGTATTTCCAGGATGCTTATGAGATTGGTCCAGAGAAGATTATTGACACCTACGCAGCTGCAACCCAGCACGTTGACCAAGGCCTATCTCTGACTCTGTTCTTTAAGGATACTGCAACTACTCGTGATGTTAACAAGGCTCAGATTTACGCTTGGAAATCGGGCATCAAAACCATTTACTATATCCGAATTCGCCAAATGGCGCTTGAGGGAACCGAAGTTGACAACTGTGTCAGCTGTATGCTGTAGGAGGAAGAATGATTGCTAGACCAGTAAACTGGAACCGAATCGACGACCCGATTGACTTGGAGGTGTGGAACCGACTAACGTCAAACTTCTGGTTGCCGGAGAAGGTCCCGCTGTCCAATGACATCCCTAGCTGGGAAACCCTAAAAGACAGCGAGAAGATGCTGACCATGCGAGTCTTCACAGGCTTGACAATGCTAGACACCATCCAAGGCACAGTGGGGGCTGTGACCTTGATGGCGGATGCTGCTACACAGCACGAGGAAGCAGTGCTTACTAACATCGCTTTTATGGAGTCAGTGCACGCCAAGAGTTACTCTTCAGTGTTCTCCACTCTCTGTGCAACATCTGACATCGACGATGCCTTCCGCTGGTCTGAGGAAAACCCTTTCCTTCAGAAGAAGGCTGAAATCGTCCTCAGCTACTACCATGGCGAGGACCCGTTGAAGCGTAAGATTGCTTCGACACTGCTTGAGTCTTTCCTTTTCTACTCAGGCTTTTATCTGCCGATGTATTGGTCATCACGCGCAAAGCTGACCAACACTGGTGACTTGATTCGTCTAATCATTCGTGATGAGGCTGTTCATGGTTACTACATCGGTTACAAGTTCCAAAGGCAGCTATCAGCGCTTCCTGTGGAGCAGCAAGAGGAGCTGAAGTCGTACACTTATGAAATGCTCATGGAACTCTATGAGAATGAAGTGAAGTACACTGCAGACCTTTATGATTCAGTTGGATTGACTGAGGATGTAAAGAAGTTCTTGCATTACAACGCAAACAAGGCGCTAATGAACCTTGGGTTTGACCCGTTGTTCCCGAAGGACGTTTGTGATGTGAACCCAGCAATCCTATCTGCACTATCTCCTAATGCCGATGAGAACCATGATTTCTTCTCTGGTTCCGGCTCAAGTTATGTAATCGGTAAGCACGAGTCAACCGATGACAGTGACTGGGATTTTTAGTGTGATATAATATAACTACATAGTTCCTCCTTACTATGTGTGTTGTGTTAAGAAGCCCCCCGTAGAGCATTATCGCTCCGGGGGGTTTTCGCGTTTTCGGGACAACCAATGGTATAATAGATGTATTATGACAATCTACTTTCCAGACACAAATCTCCCTCCCCAGTCCCAGGAATGGACTGATAAGGTTGAGAAAGAGATTAAGAAACTAGATAAGAGACCTATCGGCGGTGGCGGTGGTGGGGGCTCTGATTCTGGCACGCCCGGACCACAAGGTCCGCAAGGCCCACAGGGTATTCAAGGAGAACAGGGTGCACAAGGAGAAACTGGTCCACAGGGACCTCAAGGAGTTCAAGGCGAAGTTGGACCGATGGGCCCACAAGGCCTACAAGGAGAGACTGGCCTTACAGGCGATACTGGACCTCAGGGTCCGCAGGGAGAACAAGGTCTTGCAGGAGAGACTGGTCCAATGGGGCCTATGGGGCCTCAGGGTCTCCAGGGCGATACTGGTCCTATGGGACCGCAGGGCGAAACGGGTCCTCAGGGCCCAATTGGGCTCACTGGCCCTGCCGGTGCTGATGGCGCTCCAGGTGCGACAGGTGCTGAAGGTCCTATGGGTCCAGCTGGTCCTGCTGGTGCTACAGGCGCTACTGGCCCTGAAGGACCGCAAGGCTTAACAGGTCTTTCAGCTTATCAGGTTGCTCAGTTTAATGGTTTCACTGGAACTGAAGCTGAGTGGCTAGAGTCTTTGGTTGGTGCCGATGGAGCTCCTGGAGCTGATGGGGCTGACGGTGCACCTGGTCCCGCTGGTGCGGATGGCGCAACTGGACCGATGGGTCCTGCCGGTCCGCAGGGTGAACCGGGCGTAGTTGCTGCGACTTTACCAGCGACTTATAACTCTGGCACACAGACCATTGGCGTAAACCAAGATGCGTTTGACCACCTGTCAACCCTGAACTACATTCAATTCGATACCACCCCAACTGGCGTACCTACTGGTGTTGGCGTGTTGTCTTGGAACGCTGTAGATAAAACCTTGGACCTGCAGTCTGAAGGCGTAACTTACCAGCTAGGTCAGGAGCTTATTCAGAACGTTCAACGCTTTGACGCTTCTGGTTTGACCAATGGTAAAGTTGTTTATGTAGTTGGCTCCAACGGTGCTAATATGCTAGTTGATTACGCTATCGCAACCAGCGACCCAACATCGGCTAACACTTTTGCTGTACTAACTGACAATGCTTCTGGCGGAGCAAAAGCCCCTGCTACTACTTTTGGTCTTGTGCGTGGCATCGACACCTCGATGCTAACTGAAGGCGCAACCGTTTGGTTATCTGGAACTGTTGCTGGTGGAATGACATCAACTAAGCCAGTTGCCCCTGTGCACACCGTCCAGATTGGCTATTGTGTACGTTCACACGCAACCGAAGGTGCTGTTTTCGTTACTATCCAGAATGGATACGAGCTAAACGAGCTTCATGACGTTATTACAGATACCCCAGCCGACAACGAAGTGCTTGCTTACGATTCTGCGTCTTCCCTGTGGAAGAACCAGACCGCAGCTGAGGCTGGGTTATCGGCAGTTGGCCACACTCACGCTATTAGCGATGTAACCTCACTGCAGACCTCATTGGATTCTAAGGCTCCTGCAGTTTATGGGTTCAACGCACAGAGCGCATCGTACACGATTGTGCTGAGCGACAAGGATAAACTTGTTGAAGTAACTAACGCTTCAGCTACTACTGTGACTGTACCAACCGATGCTGCTGCTAACTTTCCTGTTGGCTCAACAGTTCTGGTGGTTCAGGTTGGCGCAGGGCAGATTACTATATCACCAGACTCGGGAGTGACACTAAACTACACTCCTGGAAATAAAACCAGAGCACAATGGTCAACGGCTTCGCTTATTAAGAGAGCGTCGAATGTTTGGCTTCTATCAGGAGACTTGACACTATGATTCCTATTGGTGTAATCGCTGCTTCTGTGCGTAAGAAGTTTAAGGATAACTTCCAGCGTTCAGATTCAAGCGACTTAGGCAGAGCCCAGGATGGCTCTATGTGGAAAACGCTTCGAGGTACACTGGGCATCGTGTCTAGCAAAGCTGGGGTGGCTGACCCTAGCCAATGGCCTCTAGCTGTGGTTGATATGCCAACAGAGGATAGTTCTGTAACGCTTAAGGGCGTTGGCCAGGGCGCGATGGCTGCTCTATGGGTTTCTGATGCTGGGAACTGGTGGGGCGCAGGTATCCACTCTGCAGCAGAAAGCTGCAACTGCTACTATTCTTGCCCGACCTGCTATAGGCCATACTATGTTGAGTGTGTAATTAAGCAGCAGTGCTCAACGTGTGGCGGTGGTTGCAAAGAACGAGTTTGCGTTAACAGCGGGTGTAAGGGCTACGGATGCACTGGCTACGGCTGCAAGGGTTATGGCTGCACTGGCTACACCAGAATCCCCCTTGGTGGAGGCAAGTACACTTACGCCTGTAGCGGATATGGCTGTAACGGTGGCTATGGTTGCACTGGATATGGATGCAGTGCTGGCTACGGCTGTATTAATGATACCTACGAGTGCATTGCTTGGTTCTCTACATACCCATGTAACTGCATTGACATTATGGGGTGGTGTTACGGTGGCGAGGAAGGCTATCCCTGCAACTGTGGGACCACCTGCCAGACTTGTTACCCTCAGTATGTTAAAGTGGTTCAATCCATCGCTTCTGTAGTAAGCACAGTCGCAACCTGGAGTGTATCTAATTTTGTGCAGTCAATCAAGGCTGCTGTAAAAGGGGAAGTTATAACAGTGACTGCATACGCCGATACTGATGCCACCATCCAGACAGGCTCTGAAGTCGCATACACTGCGTCGGGGGCTAATAAGGGTAAAGGCTTTGGCTTCAGCATCTCTCCATCAAGTTATAATCAAAGTAACACTATTTCATCAATTGACATAGACCGTAATTAAGGAAACTAATGACTGAGCTAACCCCCATTCCTCCAATCAAGGAATTCCCAAGGCCTCAAGCGCTGATGCCATACGACCTAGCGCTGGTTATCAACAACACTGTTTATCAGATTATCAACGCTGATGGCCAGTATGCAGCACAGCTTATGGCGCAGCCAACTTTTATACAAGTTGATAGGAAGACTGTTTTTCAAGGCGATATTTATGACCCTGCAACAGGCACCTTTAGCACCCCAGCTTTAGAGCTTCCAGCAGAATAAAAAAAGAAATGGGCGAAAATGAAAATAATAAGCTTTTCAGCTAATAAACGAAGGAACAGCATCGGCCAGCCGGTGCCGATTAAGAAGACACTGCCAGAGTGGTATAAGAACGCAGAGAGCACTTACCTCTCGCCTTACTCCAAGAAGCAAGAGCCTGGCCTTAAAAAGTGTATGCCATATGTAGACATCATGATGAGCGGGTACGCTCTAGTGTTCCCTACAGACGTGCACGTTAGCCTAGACGAGAACGGCAATACTAGGTTTGATTATGACGAAACCGAGGCTGGGCAGTTCCTGGCAGAGCGCCCTGCTAACATGGGAGCCACGATGCCAAGACCGTTTGGGTTTGCCCCAAATCACCTTGTCTTCACTGGCATCTGGGGATGGAAGACCCCTAAAGGCTATAGTACATTGGTGACCCACCCATTCAATCGAGTAGACCTACCGTTCCACACTATTTCAGCTTTTATGGACTCAGACGAGTTTGGTGCTGCTGGAAATATCCCATTCTTTATTCGGGAAAACTGGGAGGGCACCATTAAGGCCGGAACCGTATTCGCACAGATTCTTCCTGTGAAGAGAGATGTTTGGAAAATGGTCGAAAATAACCAGGGCCTATCTGACCGACTAGAGGTTCATGCTCAGGTTGTTCGCAAGCCAGAAACATCGTACAAACGCACAATGTGGCATCGTAAGGAATATAACTAATGACTAGAGAAGTGCCTGGTTTTAAGATTGACTGGAAACGTGACGGCTTGCGAAAAATTACCCTTCGCGAAATGGTTGGTAAAGCTTTGATTCAAAGCGGCCTTAAAAGCCATGCCAAGCAGAAGGCTAAAGAGGGGCTACAGAACGAGGTGCCCGAGCAGGCAGACTCGGGTCATACTGTTGACCATGACCACAATCATGGAAGCGAGCATGACCATACTCATGAGGATGGAAACCCTAACCCAGACGAGGTGCAGGTTCACCATTTGGCAATGGTAGTTGTCGGTGAGGTTTTTGATGTCATTCGTGCCGATACTAAAATGGCTGACACTTTCCTCTCTCAGCCTAAGTTCGTCGAGTTCGACCCAGCGGTAATCACTGTTAAGGTCGGTCACAAATATGTAGATGGAGAATTTGTACCAAATGAATAATGAGCTGCCTCCTGTGCCAAAGCTAGCAAGACCTTGGGATTTGCTTAAGCCAAGCGTGGGTAGAGTTTCAGCTGAAGTGAAGAAGGAGCGGTTGGACATATGCGCCAACTGCCCCTTCTACATGAAGCTTAGTAAGCAATGTAAGAAGTGCGGTTGCGTCATGCCACTAAAGACAGAGCTTCCACACGCGTCTTGCCCAATGGGATTGTGGGATGCGGTTGAGGATAAGGTAGAATAGAATTATGCCAGACATTACTCCTCCAGACTATTCAACAGTAATCGGACAGATTCGACTTCTAGTCCCAGACACTGAGCAGCTAGAAAACCTAGCTGACCCGCTAGCTGATGCTTCGTACCTATTTAGCGATGCACAGATTCAAGCCTTTGCCACCATGTACGGCAACAACGTTAAGAAGGCAGCAGCACAGGCTAAGCTTGTTCTAGCGACTTCTGAGGCTCTGATTAACAAGGTTATCCGTACTGCTGACTACACTACAGACGGCGCTAAGCTAGGCGCAGAGCTACGAGCTCAAGCAAAAGCACTTCAGGACGAGGCTAAAGAAGATGACCTTGTGGAGCAATATGAGACTTTCATCATTGCTCCTCCTGCAGTTAAGTGGGGCAACACTTGGCTCTAAACTCTCGCGGTGCAATTGACCCACGTTGGCTAACCCATAACCGAGCTGTCGGTTATGGGCTAAACCTTGCTACCGTTGAGATTTATAACCCAGCCAGCGTCTCTCAGACTTATGATGCCACCACTAACACTTGGTCCGGCACGACTGTTACTCTCTATACTGGTCCAGCACGAGTCCAGCCGATTAACTCAGTATCAGAGACCTCTGAGAACTACAACCCCACTTTCATCAAGACCGTTCGAGTCCAGATTCCTTACAACAAAAACACTGTTGTTGGTGCCACCGATGAGGTTCCAGATTTCCGCCCTAATGACCGAATGATTGTAACTTCTTCGCCTTACAACGAGTCTCTTGCAAAATTCATTTACACAGTCACCGATGTTTTAAACTCAAGCAATGCTTGGGAACGCACCCTTCTGTGCAGAGTTGATACAGAGCTAGACCCTACGGAGACCTAATGGGTCGTAATAAAAGACTAGGGTTTCGCGTCAGGCAAGGCGATGGCTATACTAGAACCATCAACAAACGTGGTGGCGGACATTTCAACAACGAAGTTGAAATCAAGTTTACTTATGTAAAGTTCTACGAAGGCATTGAAGAAGTAAGGCGAATGGCTGCCCAGCACGTTCGTGAGCTTAAAGCTGGCGATGGTATTGAGTTTATCAGAGGAACTGCTTTTGAAGACTTTGAGATAAACGGTTACTGGCGTAAGAATATCAAATGGCGAGTTAACAATATTGCTAAGGAAACTTCTGCAGTAATGAAAGAAGCCATGAAGCGCCAAATCGGTGGACGCATCGAGACTGGCGAGATGAAGAGAAGTGTTTACGGTCGCACAGAGGTTGCGAGCGCTGCCCAGACTAGCTCCAGGGCCGGATGGCTTGACTTGTTCTACAAGTACTTTGGTTTCCAAGAAGAGGGAACTGAGCTGATTAGCCCAATGCACTCTCTTAACGCAGCGATGCTAGCAGGTAGACTGCACGCAGGTAAAGAAATTAACAAGATGTCTAGAGACTATAGACGAGGCATGAAAGGCCCAATCAGATGAGCTTAGATTTACTGTCAGTGCAAGATTCAATCACTGCACAATTGAGCACTATCCCGCAGGATGTTTACGAGACTACTGCACCAGACGATAGCAAGCTACGGTTTGACGCAAATGGCACAGTGCTACCTTATGTCGTTATTCAATTCTCTGATATGTACGAGAGCGGTGTTGGCTCAGGTATTATTTCTTCTAAATATAACCTGGCTGAAGCTTATGTAATCGTATCCTGCATTGGCCCTACCGAGCGTTCAGCTCGTCAGGTAGCTGACGTAGTTAGAGAAAAGCTTACTGGGTTCACTCCTGTGAATGGTGGGGAGATGAAGATGCTTGGTCGCTCAGTCTTCTTCACTACTAAAGACAGTAAGCCAGACCGCTTTGTGACTGAGGTTTCATTTACTCTCCCAGTCAACACTGTATGGTAGAATAGAAGTTAGTATTGGAAGGATTCTAATGGCACTCGCTAAGAACACTAAGACCGGAATTGTAGTTGACGTACCTGCTCACTACCTCGGTCACCCAGTTTTGGGCAAGAACCTTGTCGCTGAAGGTGGCAAGGCTCAGGCTGCACCAAAGAAAGAAACAAAAAAGAAGGAGCAGCCTGCTCCAGAGGTCGAGCTAATCGTAGCAGAACCTGTAACTATTACTGAAGAAAACGAGGAATAAAGCATATGTCTACTAAGATGCTTCGACCTAACGTTGGTCTTTACGTTGCGACTGCGGATGCTTTCGGTGGTGCTGACATTACAGCTTCTACCTGGGCCCCTACTCTAGCGCAGCTTACTGACCCAACCAAGGTGTTCAACATTTCACAGGCCGTCACTGACGACTACACCCTAAACATGACTGACTCTGACACCGACAGCTCACTTGCTATCGTTGACGGCGCTTCTGTTTCAACCCCAACCCTGTACAACTACGAGGCCTCTCTTGATGGTTTCCGCGACGCTAACCCACTAGCTGACTCAGCTTACAACTTGTTCCGCGACAAGTTTGCTTCAGCTCCAGTTGGCACCAAGTACTACCTAATCAAGCGTATTGGTAAGCTTCACGATGCAGCTTTCGCTCTAGGCGACCTAGTATCTGTATACGGTGTAACCACTGACTACCCAGTTGACCTTATTGGCGACGGTGAGATGGTTCGTATCGGTGCTCGCTTCTTGACTACTGGTGAGCTTGCAGTTAACGTTGCAACTGCTGCTGGTACTGCTGGCGCTGGCCCATTGACCAAGACTGTTATTGGTACTAAGCTACAGTCAAACGGTAACCTAGCTGTTTGGTGGATTAACTCTGCAGACGTTGCCGATGAGGCAGCTCTACTTACCGCTCCATCTGCTGCTCTTATCGCAGCTGACGGTGTTAACCTAACCGAGGCAGTTGCTTTTGATGGTTACGAGCTTGGTGCATCTGAGTCTAACAAGATTGACGACAAGGGTATTGCTGACAAGTCAAACGCTCAGGTTCGTGGTTTTGCTCAGTTCACTGGTTCGCTAACCTTCTTCCGCGGTATCCTATCGGAGACCACTGGCGCTTACGCAGACGCATTTAACACCTTCAAGGGTGCTACCGATGCTCGCGTAACTGGTTACTTGCTAACTCGTATCGGTGTTCCATCAACCGGTGCTTTCGCTGAGGATGACGTTGTAAGCGTCTTCAAGTTCATCGCTGACGCAGCTATGGACAACACTGAAGGTGAAGACTCTGTTAAGTTCATGGTAAACTTCCAGCCTCAGGGCCAGTTGGGCATCAACGTAACAGCAGCAGCTTAATAAGCCGGTCTGGAGAGGGGTTTGCGCCCATTCCCCCTCTCCAGACCTTAAGCAATTATAATGGGTATTTTTCATAACTGAAAGGCGCATAAAATGGACGAAAAAGAAACTATCTCCGAGGTAATCAACCTTGTCGAGGAAGCGCAGAAGCGCAATAAATTTAAACTAGCAGATGCTATCAAGGGTAGAGCTTACCCTGAGAAATCTGTAGTTATCTACACTGACATCGTGTCAGCTCGTGAGCTTTACTTGCTCCAGAACGAGATGGACATTGTGGCAATGAAGCGTGACCTAGACGCTTACACAGAACTAGAAACTAAAGCTCGTGAGCTTGCTGCCACTGTGCAGAAGTCTAAACTAGTGTTCCACATGAAGGGCCTTGGCCAAGAAGACGTGGACCGTATTGGCGATGAGGCCCAGGAGGGCAACACTGAGAGCCTGGCATGGAGCAAGGATTATATCTGCTTGCTAATCGCTAACAGCGTTCAGTTCGTTGAAGATGCAGAAGGTAACATTGACGACCACGACATCACGCTAGAAGAAGCTAAAGAGCTTTACCGAGAGCTACCTCGTGAGTCATGGGAGCTTTTGGTTCAGGCTGTGGAGCAACTAACTCTAGCAACTGGAGTGTTCCAAGGAATCACTGATGCAGGTTTTTTACCGAAGTCCTAAGCTGGGATAGTAACCGTCAGTACATAACTAAGATTAAAGCTGCAATCGCAGCTGGAATCCGCCCGGTCGCTATGCTGTTCCATGAGCAGCCTAGCGACCCTTGGGTTCCATTCGACTTTATGCTGATTGAGGCCTACGAAACGCTTAAGGAAGAAACTTGCGGAGAGTGTGGCAGTCCTATTTGGATTTGCCGTAACGAAAACGCAACTAATGTTGGATTTAAAGTAAAGAGTACTGTTTGCTTTGCTAAGAGCGAACTTGAGAAATGGCAAGAGCGCCAAGAGAAGCAGAACAAGAAACTCAAGCATGGTGAGATTCCATACGTCGTTCCTTACAGTTACGATGACTCTCCGATGCCATCACGTCGAGACTTCTATATGGGGCTATCAGATAAGATAGAATAGAACAAAGAATTGATGGTGGTGAACTTTGGCTAAATTTGAAATTGAGTATGAACTCAAGGCTAACGTATCTACGTTTAAAAAAGAATTTAAAACTGTAACCGGTACTATAGACTCGGTTAGCAAAGCTGGCAAAGCCTTAGACAAGAGCTTGACAGGTATTGATAACGTCACCAAAGAGCGTGGCTTGTCAAAGTTCTTTATTAACGCAAACAAGACTGCAGTAGACCTTAAGGCTACCATGAAAGAGCTCAACGCTGAGCTCAATAAAGCAGGCAAGGACCGCAGCACCGCTAGAATTAATATGCTTCGCCAGTCGGTTGCTGCTGGTAAGTCCCAGTACGCTTCCCAGGTTGTGCAGGGTGCTGCTATGGCTGACCCTGCGGAAAACCTAACCAGCGCCCGTTACGCTCTTTACGACATGGCCAACGAGGCTCGTCGAGTTAGCCTTGCGCTTATCGGTGTTGGTGCTGCATCTCTAAAGGTTGCTGTCGACTTTGAGCGTGCCTTTGTTGACGTAAAGCGTGTTACTGGCGTTACAGGCGAGGCAATGAACCAGCTTCGCGAAGACTTGGTTGACATCTCAACCTCAAGTTCTATCAGCTTCACAGAGGTGGCTAAGCTCGCTACCCTCGGTGCCCAGATGGGTATTTCCGCTAACAACATCGCATCTTTCGCTGAGACTGTTGCTAAGTTCTCTGCTGTGACTGGCGTATCTGTGGATACTGCCTCAGCCTCTTTTGGTCGTATTGCCCAGCTGCTTAACCTAAGCAGCTCCGAGTACGAGAAGCTTGCTTCTGCTATTCTTTACACAGGTAACCGCTCTGTGGCTACTGAGTCAGAGATTCTTGCCGTAACCACTCAGATTGCTGCATCTGCTGAGCAGGCTGGTTTCGCTGCTGATGAAGTTGTTGGTCTTTCGACTGCTCTTGCTTCTTTGAAGATTCCACCTGAAATGTCTCGTGGTGTTATCCTTCGTCTATTCTCTGACTTTGATAAGGTTGTTGCCGAAGGTGGCCAGCAGCTGAG
>JACCDQ011230901.1_pt1 | contig 15576 bp, 11 predicted proteins | sample 7446031 | NCBI WGS metagenome assembly JACCDQ01 (sample SAMN15323442, study PRJNA562643) | freshwater metagenome | isolation source: river surface water | place: USA:Blue River Watershed | collected 2017-08-17
GCCATTTTCTCAGTAATCGCACCAATTGGATGAATGCTTGTTACATGATTTTCTGCGCGACGCAAGATGTAATCAACTTGTGTTTTTCCATCTACCACTGGATGCGTGCTTGGTAAAACCGCAACGTGTGTGTATCCTCCGAAAGCTGCTGCATCCAATCCACTGTCAATCGTTTCCTTGTGTTCTTCTCCTGGATCACAAAAATGTGCTTTCAAATCCACCCATCCTTGTGAAACAATCAAATTCTCACCTTCCAATACTTGAGCATCTGTTGCATTGATTGAATTTTCAATCGCTTCAATCGTTCCGTCGGTTACAAGAATGTCCATTTTCTTATTCAAATGACTTGAGCGCGGGTCAAGAATGGTGGCTTGTTTAATGAGAATTTTCATTGTGTATGCGTTTTATTTCCAAAATTTAATCACCAACATTTCACATATCAAAAAGATGAGTGCAAAAAGTATGGCTGTTTTCCAATATTCAAAAGGTTTTTCAATATCAATCTTTGTAAGACTTTGTCCTTCATTTATTTCACTGAAGCTTACATTTTTAAGTCCTTTTTCTTCCAGTAAACTCACAATTTCTGATTCATTGAAGCATGCAATAGAAGATTCTGTACGGTCATAATTTAAGGACAATTCGCCTTCTTTCTTTTCATCCCAGATGGCATAATTTCCAGCTTTCAAATTTTCCAAGGCTTCCATTCCGCTCAACGATAAGTAGTTGATTAATCCTTCTTGTTTAATTTGTGGAATGAAATCGACATCCTTGTTCTTAATGTGAATTGGTGTTTCACCACTTTGTTTTTTATACAAAGGGAAGAATGATTCTTTTCCGATGGTTAATGAAATTGGAGCTTTGCGTTGACTCATTTCACCGATGCGCAAAACAATCGAAGGAAACAATGCGTCCGTTGTGAATGAACTGAATTCATTGTCCAAGGAAGAAGTAAACAAAAATGTGTTTATTGAACCGCCAGAACGCAACAACAACGGTGAACCATTTTGTAAACGAATTAAATCGTAATACGATGTTGAACCAGAAGAAATAGCACGATAGGCTTTTCGAACGCTTGGTAAATTCAAATTCTCCTTTTTCTTTTCAAACATTTCGTGGAAGAAAGGATCATCGTAGACCAACTTTTCGATTTTTGTTCCAGAAGCTTGAACCGCTCCCAAACTTGGCAATTGAAGCTCTTGCAACAAGTTGTTCCACGTTCCTAAGTTCGCTTTAGCGCCAGGGAACAAAGCCAATGTTCCGCCTGATTGCGCAAATTCTTTCAAGTTCTGCGCCATTCCAGAAGGAAGTTCATTCATTCCATTGACGAAAACCAAATCAACCTGATTCAATTCATCCAAGGTAAAGGCATTTTCATCTATTGATTTAACTTTGTAATAGCGCTCTAAATTGTAAACCTGTGAAACGGCAGGAGTAGCGCCATTTCCATTGACGATTAAGATGTTTGTTTGATTATCAACGAAATAGGAGAAGTAATAATCATCATCCCAGAACAATTGTTTGTCGTTGACCGATAAGGTTCCTTTTTTGTATCCACCCGATTGTTCCGTGTAATTAATTACCGTTGTCGCCTTTTGGTTTGCTGGAATATCCATGAATACATCGCGACGAATGCCTGTTATTTCGCAGTGTAATTCAACGTTTGTCAAGGCTTCATCTCCAGCATTCACTACTCGTATGTTCAATTCATTGTTTTGACCTATTCGTTGAATTGGAGAATTGAACCAAACTGAATCGATGTAGATGTTTTCGCTTGCTTGAGGCGTTAATTTTACTGGATAATAGAATGAAAAAGCATCTTCAGTCAATTCGGCTGTTTTAGCAGATGATTTCTGAAAATCTGAGAAGAAAACGTATTGACGCACGCCAATTTTTTGATTGTTCTGATGTTCTTTGTCGATAAACGCACGTTGCCAATTTAACACGTCATCCAGTGAACGAACTAATGCACTTGGTTCAATTTTATCCAAATAATCCAAGGCATCGACTTTTGTCAATAAACGCTGTTCGATTCCGCTCATCGCATTGGTCGATAACAAAATGCGCGTTTCCAAACTTGCCGCATTGATCATTTTGCGCGACATTTCACGTGCTTCCGACAACAATTCTCCCTCCGTTCCTTTGGCAGTCATCGAATAGGAATTGTCAATGTATATGGCTAAGACGGGTTTTCCTGCAGTTTCACTTCCTTCGTTAGCAGGAATATACGGTTGCGCAAAAGCAAAAATGAGGAAGGTATAAACGAGTAAACGTAAGGCAAGAACAAGTAAATGTTTCAGTTTCTGGGTAGAACGCGTTTGTTGATCGACATGCTTAATGAACTGAAGACTTGAGAAGTAAAGTGTCTTGTATTTTCGAAAATTGAATAAATGAATAATGATTGGAATCGCTAGCGCGAATAAAGCCCAAAGAAATTCAGGATAGACAAACTTCATGTTTCAAATTTAATCAAATATTTGGGAGAAAAAGCAGGTGTTCATTAAAATTGATAAGTGGTATTGATATATGGGTGATTGGATTAATGCATTTGAAGATTTGAAGATATGAAGATATGAAGATTTGAAGATTTGAAGATTTGATGATTTGATGATTCACAAATTTAAATATTTAAATTTCACATACGAATGAGATGATTTCAAGCAACATTACAACTTTGCAACTTAACAACTTTGCAACTTAACAACTTTGCAACTTTGCAAGTTAACAATCTTACTTAAAACTCCCGATTCTATTGGTTTTCAGAAGGTGATTATCGAATTAAATCTCCCTCAAAACTTCTCAAAAGCCCCCAAACCAAACAACGCAAAATCATACTTCACAGGATCAATCGGATCCATTTCGCGCAAGTTATACATCAGTTCTTCCAAGGCTTTCCAATCGTCTTGTTTTCTACTCAGTAATTCCAATCGACGCGCATTGTTACTCGTATGAACATCAAGCGGTAGGTACAATTCAGAGGTTGAAAGTGATTTCCATAATCCAAAATCGACACCTTTTGCTGCATCACGGACCATCCAACGCAAATACATATTCAAGCGCTTTGCAGCAGAGTTTTTTTCCGGATTCGATAAATGTTTGTGACTGCGCTCAGCGTGTTCCGTTTCCATAAACTTCGTTCGAAACTGAATGATTCTGCCTTTTACTCCTACAATTGTTGGGTGTTTTTGAAAGGCTGTTTCTAGGCTTCCGTCTGTGTAAATATGCTGTAGACTGCGAAAATAAAAGTCCAAATCAAGGCTGTTAAACGTGCGGTGAACAAAGTTTGAATGCTTCAGTAATTCAGAGTTGTAGGAACGAATGAAATCGTGTGGTTGTTGTTCCATGATTTCCAATAAACGTTCGCCACTTTTGATGATGCTCACGCGATTGCCCCACGCAATGGTCGATACAAGAAAACCTACAATTTCAATGTCTTCTTTTTTTGTAAAACGATGCGGGAGTTGAATCGGATCACTTTCTAAAAAGCGCGGATGTTCGTATTGTTCCGCCTTAAAATCTAGAAAATCTTTGAGTTCGTCGAAAGTCACGATTAAGAAACAATTAATCCATCACGCATCACCAGTTTGCGATCCGCCATGTTTGCCAGTGATTCATTGTGCGTTACAATCACAAATGTTTGCTTGAATTCGTCGCGCAATTGAAAGAACAAATTATGCAAGTCTGTTGAATTCTGAGAATCCAAATTTCCTGAAGGCTCGTCAGCAAAAATAACTTTTGGTTGATTAATCAACGAGCGACAAACCGCCACACGTTGTTGTTCACCACCAGAAAGTTCATTTGGTTTGTGTTGAGCACGCTCTTTCAAGCCAATCAAGTCGAGTAGGCGCAAAGCTTCTTTTTGTGCATCAGATTGATTGGTTCCTTTGATTAAAGCTGGAAGCATGACATTTTCCAACGCTGTAAATTCAGGTAACAACTGATGAAATTGAAAAATGAAGCCGATGGATTGATTGCGAAAAGCTGACAATTTCTTCGCTGAAAGACTGAATGGATTCACACCATCGATTTCCACAATTCCTTTGTCAGGCTGGTCCAAGGTGCCTAAAATCTGCAAAAGCGTTGTTTTTCCAGCGCCAGAAGATCCAACGATCGAAATGACTTCACCAGAATTTACTTCCAAGTCAATTCCTTTCAGAATTTGAAGGGAATCATAAGCTTTGAATATGCCGTTCGCTTTGAGCATTATTTTTTCAAATTCAAGGTGTGACCCATTTTGTCACGTTTTGTTTGCAAATACAATTCATTGTGTTCATTGCTGGCAATTTCCAAGGCAACATTGTCCACAATTTCTAATCCGTAGCCAACCAAACCAGTTCTTTTTGTTGGATTATTTGACATCAAACGCATTTTTACAATCCCTAAATCGCGAATGATTTGTGCGCCGATTCCATAATCACGCTCGTCTCCTTTGAAGCCTAGTTTAATATTTGCCTCTAAGGTGTCGTAACCTTCTTCTTGCAATTTGTATGCACGTAATTTGTTGGTTAAACCAATTCCACGTCCTTCTTGGTTCATGTAGATAATCGCACCTTTTCCTTCTTTTTCAATCATTTCCATTGCTTTGTGCAATTGTGGGCCACAATCGCAACGACAAGAACCAAAAATATCACCGGTAATACACGATGAATGAACGCGTACCAAAACAGCTTCGTCCTTATCCCACGTGCCTTTTACAAGTGCAAGGTGTTCTTTTCCAGAATTAGTTTCGCGGTAAGCATACAAATCAAAATTGCCATATTCAGTTGGCATTTTCACATCAATCAATCGCTCGATCAATGATTCATTTTTAATGCGGTATTCAATTAAATCGGCAATTGAAACAATTTTTAAATCAAATTTCTTTGCTATTTCCATCAACTGAGGAAGACGTGCCATTGTTCCATCTTCGTTCAAGATTTCAACAATTACCCCAGCTTCTTCGAATCCAGCTAAACGCGATAAATCGATTGCTGCTTCTGTGTGTCCTGCACGACGCAAAACACCTTCTTTCTTTGCACGTAGCGGGAAGATATGTCCAGGTTTACCCAATTCTTCGGGTTTTGTCTCTGGATTGATCAACGCTAAAATCGTTTTTGAGCGATCACTCGCTGAAATTCCTGTTGTACATCCGTGTCCGTTCAAATCGACTGAAACGGTAAAAGGAGTTTCATATGTTGCTGAATTGGAGCGAACCATTAATTCCAATCCTAACTCATCACAACGGTCCTCTACCAATGGTGCACAGATTAATCCGCGACCATGCGTAGCCATGAAATTGATAACTTCTGGGGTAACGTTTCTTGCTGCAGTAAGGAAATCGCCCTCATTTTCGCGATCTTCATCATCAACAACAATAATCACTTTTCCTTGCTGAATATCTTCGATTGCTTCTTCAATCGTATTTAATGTAAATTCCATCTGTTCAAATTGTGCCGTAAATTTACAACAATCTAATCACTAATTGGTCATTCTTCTGCACGAATTGTGCGATTTAGTACAGATAAACGGTCTTAGTTGGATGAAATAATGTTGGCAAGTTCCTGGGTCGATTTTTCCCACGAATAATTTTCTCGGATAAATGCTTGTCCATTGCGTGCAATGCGCTGGTACAAGGCGCCATCGTTCAATAAAGCATCGATAGCAGCTAAGAATTCTTCGGGTGTATTAGCAACCAAAATGTTGACATCGTGTGTTGCTTGTATCGCATTGTTTGCTAAAGTACTCGTAATACAAGGGATTCCAAGCGCCATCGCTTCGAGGAGCTTGTTTTGCATGCCAGTTCCAATCATCATCGGAGCAATGAAAATTTTTCCTGAAACATACGCTTCACGTATATCATCAATCCAGCCTTGCAGCGTGATTTGTGGCGTATTGCGCGCAATTTTTTCTACCGTTTGATGTGGTGTTGCACCCGAAATTAAACAAGTGAGCTGTTTGTTTTTTTGAAGTAATTGTTCAGAAATGTACTCAACCGCTTCTATATTCGGGGCATAACTTAAATTTCCGATGAAAACAAGGTCATAGCGAGGGGTTGACTTCGGATAATCGAAGAAACGTGTGTCAATTCCATTTGGAATACTGGCAATTTCATGACGATTGGGATGTAAAATAAATGCACGGTCTTGATCCGAAATAATGGTTTTGTGTTCGAAATAATCGAAAATGATGCGTTCGTAATTTTTAAGTCGTTTGGCTTCTGAACGGAATATCCATTTCGCATACCACGGTGCTTTTTCGATGCGGCGTTCAATTCCCATGGACAAAGCATCCATGTAATCAATCGTCTTCGGGCAAACATGATAGTTCTTAATGTATTCAGAAGTTCTAATTAACTGAGAATAAATGTATTTAGGTTTTATTGATTCAAGCAATACATCAACTCTTTTTTTGCCTTTCAAGGAGAAGAAATAACCCGTTTGAAATGGTTTGTTAGAGAAGAAGGCGAAGAACAGATTCACTACAATCGACCATTTTGTAATGCGAATGAGGTGTATTTCTTTACAGAACTTTGCCAACTGCTGCTGATGCGCTTGCGGAATGTCGTGGTCTGAAATGGCAATCAAATAAATTTCAAAGGTTTTTGACAACTCCGTAATTTGATGGTACGCACGCAATTTGTCTCCTTTTTCCAATGGATAGGGAAAACGAGAAAGTAGAACGACTAATTTATCTTTATTGCTCATTTGCTTGGTGCGAATTCAAAGATACTTTTTAGTGACTAGAAACAAGTGATTAGTTTATAGAAATTTGAAAATTCAATGATTCGAACATTCAATGATTTGAATGTAAACTTGTCGACTGAGACAAATCATCAAATCATCAAATCATCAAATTTTTGAATTCTTTAAATCTTCAAATAACTCAATATACCTTTTCGTGATTGCCGTATTTTCATAGCGTTCATTCGCCGTTACAAAGGCATTGCGCTCAATTTCCTGACGTGCTTCTTCGTTTTCGAGATACGTTATAATCGCCTCAACCCATTCTTCGGGTGAATTTGCAATTACAATGTCTTTTCCGTGCGTGCATTCAATTCCTTCAGCGCCTACGCTTGTGCTGATGATGCATTTCTTTGCCGCCAAACCTTCGATGATCTTCACGCGCATGCCACCACCTGAAAGCAAGGGAACCAACATGAGCTGGTACGATTTCTTAAACACAATCGCATCATCGACAAAACCATGCACGTGCACATTCGGAAAGGAACTGTTCATTAACCAATCTGGTGTTGATTTTCCAGCAATGTGAAAGTGAATTTCGGACTTGCGTTTCAATAATTCCGGCCAAACGGATTTGAAAAACCAATCCAATCCTTCTAAGTTCGGCAACCAATCCAAAGCACTAATACTGAAAATTGAATTTGCTTCTGCTTCGCGATCTTGGGCAGCTAAGTACTTATCTAACACAACTCCAGCAGGAACAATTTGAATGGGAACAGTTACGTTTAAATCCAACAAGCGCTGTTTGTCTTCTTCGGTAATTGCTGCTATTCCATCCGCTTTGTTGTAATACGCTGCTTCAAAGGTTCTGAGTCGCTTTCCTAAATGCTGGTAAAACCACTTTTTTGCTGGATTTTTTTCATTCAAAGCCAAACGTTCCCAAATGACATACTCAATGTTGTGTGTGCGCACCAAAACAGGACACGAACAATGTTTTTTAATGACATCGATGTAATAGGCTACAAACGCTCCTTCAACTTGAATGAAATCATAGCTGTTTTGCGTTAACAACTCCACTAATTTATCGGAAACGTCTTTCGAAACAAAACGTTCCACATTGTAGGGAATCGATTTGAAGAGTACGTTTGATAAGAGTTTGAATGGTGAAATATTTGTGTTGACAAATACATCGTGTTGCTTTGCCAAAGGTAGCATGCAGTCTTTTGGTTGTGCGTGTTTCGGCGTGTTGATTGCCACTAAGTCAATCTCGCAACCGTTGTCGTGCAAGCCTTTTGTGATGTTGTAAATTCCAATTGAACCACCGTCCGTTGGAGGAAACGGAACACGATATGTTAACTGTAAGACTTTCACGAATTTAATTCAAGTGTTTTTTAACGGCTTCAAAAACGGTTTCAGGCGCTAAATCTTTCATACACGATGCACCATTTTTACACTTTCCAGCGAAATAACATTCACATGGCTTACTTGGTGAAACAATTTCTCCACGACCATACAATTCAAATTCGTACGGATTGAAAATGTTGTTCATCAATACGGTTCGTTTCTGAAGTGCGACAGAAATGTGCATGGCCATTGTTACTTGTGTAACGACCAAATCCATCTGATACGTTAAATTGATAAACATTGGCAAATTGAAATGACCCAAATAAGTTGCATTTGTTGCTTTTGCCAAGGCTTCGTTTTTCGCGTGTTCTTGTTCACCTCCCAATAAAACGGGGTCGTATCCTGCTCCTTGTAACAAGTGAATCAAGGCGATCCAATTTTCATCAGGCCACAAACGTGTTGTCCAACGATCGCCGCATCCTGTGTTCAAACCAATTAATTTCTTTGAACGGTTCAAGTTCCACTCAAATCCTTTGTCTTCATGATTGTCGAACACATATTCTTCGCCTTCAAAGTTCCAACCAAGCATTTCAAAGATTTCTTTGACATACGATTTTGTGTTGGCTTTGCTGACCGTGTCAAACAATCCTGTGGTGTATTTATGATTCGCTAATTCGTTCATTGGGTAGGCAACTCCATCTTTCAAGGTGTACCCGAATTTTTTATCGGCCGTTAACTGTAAAGCGAGTGCACAAGCATCTTTGTCCTTGTCCAAGTTGAAAACCATGTCGAATTTACACTGTTGCAAGTACAACACAGATGCAAAGTCGTATTTCAAAATTTCATTGATCTCAGAAGCGGGAAGGATAGAAGGCGTTTGTGTTAACCAGGTAATTTTGCAATTCGGATATTCTTTTCTGATTTTTCGTAACAAAGGCGTTGTGCGAATTACATCACCAATCGCTCCCAATTTGATAATTAGAATACGTGTTTCAATTTTTTGATAAGCAGGACAATCAGTGCAGTGATAACCTGATTTTTTATGTGGAGCGCAAGGTAGATCGCCTTTGAAAAATAAACAATCTGTTTTAATACTTGCTATTCCAATCTGTTCCATACGTGTTTTCGTCTTCTAATTGTTGCGTAAAAGTAGCATTTTATTCAAATTTTCGATGAATAGAACGCAGAAAGTCTTGCTTAATTATTTACGTTTAAAAAATCTTTTCCATGCATCTTTGTCAAACACAGGTGCATCATTTGCTGCGGCGCGCATCAAAATGTAGGCAATTGGCGTGAGCACAAAGGAAGCAAACCACATTCCAAGGAAGGGCGAAACGACTTGCGACGCGGCCAAACTGTCGCCAACACTGATCAACACAAAATAAATCATGAACAACAAAGCGGCAATGACCACCGGAGCGCCGAATCCACCTTTGCGAACAATGGCACCCAAAGGAGCTCCAATGAAAAACAAGACAACAATCGCATAGGTCAAGGCAAATTTTCGATGAAACTCAATCCAGTAGCCGTTCATATCGGTGTCGATACTTTCGATGTAAGCCTTTTGGCCGTCTAAATTTTGATTCTTTCTTCTCAATTTCGATTGTGCAAGACTAATTGCATTCATCTTGTCTGCTGCACTTAATTGTTCGAATTGAATGGTTTGTGGAATCATGGAATCCATTTCTGCAATTCCCGAAACGTTCGCACCTTCAATGGGTTTGTAGAGATGTGCCTGGAAATAGGCGTGGTCATTTTTTAAACTTTGTAGGAAGTTCAACACAATTGTTCGACCATTTGTTTTTACGGAATCAATGGCGTGGTAAATCTGAAACACATTCAACATTTCATGCTTATCCGCAAATAATTCGTCTTGTGAACGTTTCAAGGAAAATCCCGATAAATCTATCTTATAGGTTGCTTTTTCAAAATTAGATCGGCGTGAAGGACGATTGTTGTTTTTACTGCGATGTAATTCACCATTCGGCAAGAAAGTAGGGGATTGCGGCGCTAATTCTTCCGTCACATAACCTTCGTTCAATTCAAAAAACAAATATTTACCGTTTTCTGATTTGTAAATTTTTCCGTCGTTGGCGCGAATTGTTTTGATTTCTTTTGGATCCGTATGATCGTGAATTAAAATCCCTTTGAAGGCATCGTCTGTTCCTTCTTCCACTTTAATCGCATAGCCGTCCAATTCCTTGCTGTAAACGCCAGGTGTCAACAAAGCAGATATTTTCGTATTTTGAATGTCGTAAATCAAGGAATGCCATTTGAGGTTCGCAACTGGAATCACATAATTGGCAAAGTAGAAGGTGAAACAAGCAATTCCGATGACAACAAACGTCAACGGACGCATGATGCGGTAAAGCGATAAGCCACTCGATTTTAAGGCGGTCAATTCGTTGTTTTCGGCCAAATTTCCGAAAGTCATAATCGACGACAAAAGAATGGCAAGTGGCAATGCCAATGGAATTAAACTCGCAGAAACGTAGAAAAGCAATTCAAGAATAACGAAAGAATCAAGTCCTTTTCCCATCAAGTCATCGATGTATTTCCACAAAAATTGCATGATCAAAATGAACATGGAAATGGCGAGGGTCACAAAGAATGGCCCTACAAAAGATCGAATACTAAAAACGTATAGACGTTTCAATGGATTTAACTTAGATGCTTACAAATTTAGCGTTTTAACGCTGAATCGAGCTGTTTTATGCGCGAGAGTTGAAAATAATTTGCAGATGAACTGCATTGAAAAGAGGAATTATGCGCCCAACACGCGTTTTAATTCGCCGACTTGTTGTTCCCAAAGCATTTGCGATTCTTCAATTTCATCTTCCTCTGCGAAATCAGTAACACGCATAACAACGGTTTTTGTCATTGGATCAACTTCAAAACTCATTTCAAAGAAATATTCGTTGTCTTCTTCTTCGTCGTCCAACCACTTAAATTTCGCTTTTGTGCCAGCTTTTTTCGATAATAAGCGCGCTTTTTCCTCGCTACCATCCCAGAAAAATGTAAAAATATCATCCTTAATATTCACATCGTCAGCAAACCATTCGCTCAACCCACTCGGTGTACACAACATACTTTCTAGCACCTTGGGAGATGTTTTAAGAAGGTATTCTAATTCATATTTTACTTTATCAGTCATAGTAGTCGTCAAATTTGTATTAACTTCGCACCTTTAATGCGCAATTTACACAATTCTTTTCAATGGCTTTAGTACACTCATTTGAAAAAAACGGGAATATCCTGTTCAAATACCGCGGACAAATACCGGTAATTTTGTTTTTAATGTCGGTTCCTGCAATTTATTTTACTGATTATCAATGTTTTGATAAGAATGAACAATTGGATATGATTCTGTTGATAACTTGTGCAGTTTTTTCCTTTGCAGGTCAGGTAATTAGAGCGATTGCGATCGGTACAAGTAACAAACATACATCGGGTAGAAATACGAAAGAACAAGTAGCTGATGCGCTGAATACCAAAGGAATCTATTCAACGGTTCGCCATCCATTGTATTTAGGAAATTACTTCATGTGGATTGGAATTGTCATGTTTACTTACAACATTTGGTTCGTTTTGGTGGTTTCATTTATGTTCTGGTTGTACTACGAACGCATCATGTTTGCTGAAGAGCGTTTCTTGGAGCGTAAATTTGGACAAGATTACGTGGATTGGTCGATGAAAGTACCAGCGTTTTGGCCAAGCATGAAAAATCACATCAAAACGGAAATTCCTTTCTCAATGAAAACCATTTTGAGAAGAGAATATTCGGGTGTAACAGCAACAATTATCGGATTCGTTTTCGTAGCCTTTTTGCGTGATTGGTTCACAACAGGGGAGCCACACTACAAAGTTTCTTACGGAATCGTTTTGGGAATTGGTTTAGCAATCTCATTGATTCTTCGCACCTTGAAACACAATACAAAGTTGTTGTTTGAGGCGGATCGTTCGTAAGCCTGTCTTTTTTGCATTCGAGTAAAACGTTTTAGCACGTAATCTCTTGGTTTCTAGTGAAAAGCTAGTCAACTGTCTTTGCATTCTTCTTAAAAAAATGGTAGGTTTGTGGTCTATTAATCGACTTCATGAAACCATTTTCTTGTGCTACCTTGGCGTTTTGCCTCTTATCCCATATTGCTTTATCTCAAAGTGTTCATCAAACGGATTTAGACTATTACAATTCGCTTGGAAATGCAACTGCGGATTATTACGAAAGTTTACCCTTTGATTCAAGCACTGTGACTGAAAAAGTTGGAACGTGTAATTTGAACAAAATGGTCTACGGTTGGCATCCGTATTGGGTGGGAAATGTTTACCAAAACTACGATTGGAATTTATTGAGTCACCTTTCGTTTTTTAGTTACGAAGTGAATTACTTGGACGGAACGGCTGTTTCTTCGCACGGTTTTTCGACTTCCGCGGCGGTAACGGCTGCCTTGGCTTCGGGAAATACCAAAGTAACGATGTGTGTAACGCTTTTCGCCAATCATGCGAGTTTTCTTACCAATACTGCCGCCAAACAAACTTTAATATCCAATTTAATTTCCACCATCAGCGCTCGTGGTGCGCACGGCGTTAACATTGATTTTGAAGGATTGCCAGCTTCTCAAGCAACGAATTTTGCCAATTTCATGGTGGATCTTGCCAATCAAATGCATGCTGCAATTCCTGGTTCTGAAGTAAGTACAGTGCTGTATTCAGTGGATTGGAATTCGGTTTTCAATTTTTCAATCATGGAACCAGAAGTGGATTATTACATCATCATGGGCTATGATTACTATTATTCGGGAAGTTCAACTGCTGGACCCAACGATCCGCTCTACCAATTCGGAACAAGTTACAATTACACACTTTCGCGTTCAATTACCGATTATTTAGAAGCAGGCTGTTTAAAAAGCAAGTTGATTTTAGGCTTGCCGTATTACGGTCGCGAATGGTCAACATCAACTTTGTCTGTTCCTTCTGGTGTAACGGCTACGGGCGTTTCTCGGACTTACAATTATGTTCGAAACAATTCAACAGGTTTTTATTCCACAGCAAATCATACGTATGAAAACGATAGTCAATCTGACATGTATTTGTTCATGAATGGCGCGACACCGAAACAATGTTTTATTACAGAAGAAACGGCTTTTCGTGAACGTTTGCAACATGTATTGAATACAGGAATTGGTGGAATTGGCATTTGGGCCTTGGGATACGACGACGGTTATGCCGAATTCTGGAATGCAATCAACGACAAACTGACAGATTGCTACCAAGATCCTTGCTCGGGAACCATTCACGACTTCGGTGGAGCGACTAAAAACTATTACAACAACGAGGATTACACGTGGACAATTGCGCCACCAAATGCGACTTCCCTAGATGTTTCGTTTTCGAGTTTCGACGTGGAAACCAATTACGATTATTTGTACATCTTCGATGGAAATTCAACCGCTGCAGCGCAAATTCCGGGAAGTCCGTTTACAGGAACCGTTTCACCGGGAACTTTTTCCACCTCAACAGGAGCTGTTACCTTTCGCTTTACATCCGATATTTCAACGGTAAAACCAGGATTTCTAGCAACGTATACCTGCAACCAAGACGATGTGGCACCTACATCTTCGATCAATGTGGCGGGAACTTGGCAAACGACAGCATACACAGCCAATTATGCGGATGCCGACAACAACGCGGTGCAAAAAGCCTTTAGTTTGGTCACGGATGATGATGGAATTCAACGTTCTGGAAATCGAAACTTGGGCTATTTATACGAGGATTTTTCAAGTAGTTTAGCCAATCAGTGGACAACTGGACTAGGTGCGTGGACGCTGTCGAATGGTGCTGTGCTACAATCCTCAGAAACGGAAAGCAATTCAGCGTGTAACGCGACTTTAACGCAATCGGCGACCGTCGTTTATCACTTCAAAGGAACCTTGGGTGGAACAGGAACCAATCGTCGCGCTGGGATCCATTTCTACTGCAGCGATGCTTCTTTACCGAATCGTGGTAATTCGTACTTGGTATATTGGCGCGTTGATACGGATAAATGTCAAATCTACCGTTCAACAAATGATAATTTAGTGCTGCAAACCAACGATGACGTAGTAATTGATCCGAATGTGGAATATGATTTTAAGGTGTTGTATTCGCCTGCAACTGGACTCGTACAAGCGTTTGTGGATGATGTGCTTGTGTCGAGTTGGACAGATCCAAGTCCGCTAACTACTGGGAACTCGCTTTCATTCCGAAGTGGAAATGCAACATTCAAGGTAGATGATGTACGAACCTACGTGGAACGCGCCAATAGTCAAACGATCACAATTGGTTCTTCGGCTTCCATGGTACGCTATCAAAACCAAAATCCACTGACGCCGAGTGCAGAACTCTTTTCACTTGTCGTGGACAATGCCAACAATTTTAGCGCAGTTTCAACACTCTTGAATAACATCGATTGGACGAATCCAACTTCAGTGAACGTCAATGATGGTTTAGCATCCGACGTGGCACAATTTGTAACGCCAACAGAAATCAGCGCGAATTGGACTACGAGTTCAGATCCACATTCAGGAATTGCATCCTACGAAATGGCCGTTGGAACGAGTAGTGGAGCGCAAAATATTGTACCGTTTACAGCAATGGGAACACAGACCTTTGGAACAATCAATGGCTTGAGCTTGTCAATCGGACAAACCTATTACATCACCGTTCGAACAACAAATGGAGCAGGATTAACCAGTGTTTCAACATCGAATGGTCAGCAATTACAAGCAGCAACTGTTCCACCGCTTGCTAGTTTTACGCTTGCTGATTTTACCCTTTGCACGGGCGATTCAATACAGATCATCAATACCTCACAAGATGCGAGTTCGTATGTGTGGACAGCAAGCAACGGGACGTTTAGTGATCCAAGTGCCCAACATCCGTATTTCGTTCCAACAGCGACTGGATCGTGCCAGGTGACATTGCTAGCAACAAATTCTGCAGGAAACAATTCGACGACACAAACAATCAATGTGGTGGTGCTTCCGGGACCAATCGCCGCTGCAACGCCAGATGCCACCAATCTCAGTTTACCGAACGCCGTGGTATTGTTTGCGAATGCTAGTCAAAATGCAACGAGTTACCAATGGAATTTTGGCGACGGAGAAAGTTCAACCGACGTCAATCCGTGGCACCAATACACCACTGCAGGAAGCTATACCGTCAGTTTGATTGCGCTTTCAGCTGGTTGTTCGAATGATACAACGTTTTTCACCATCAATGTTGGAAATGCAGGAATAGAAGAGGGAACAGGTTCATCGATTTTGGTTTATCCCTCGCCCTTTGGTGCTTCGTTTAAGGTCAAGTGTTCTGGCGCTTCGAATGTCGCAGCGACCACAGTCCTGGAATTAGTAGATTTGAACGGAAAACGGATTCCGACGCACACCGAGCAACAAGATCAAGCTATTTTGGTAGAAGTTCCAACGGGTTTAGCGCGCGGTGTCTATGTGTTAAGGGTTCAAATAGGTGAGGAAGCGCACACAATTCGCCTCATTCACGAATAGTTGGAGCATTGTTTTTCAAAGAATTAGCAGAAGAGAAA
>JACCDQ010408745.1_pt1 | contig 15574 bp, 13 predicted proteins | sample 7446031 | NCBI WGS metagenome assembly JACCDQ01 (sample SAMN15323442, study PRJNA562643) | freshwater metagenome | isolation source: river surface water | place: USA:Blue River Watershed | collected 2017-08-17
AGTCAGTCGTTGAACGAACATAATCAAGCCGTGAACAAATATCAACGCGGTCTGTCCCAATAAGTTCCCAAAGGTCAATCTTTCATGAGCCGTTCTTGGTTTATCAGTTTTGAAGGCATCGATGGTGCTGGCAAATCCACGCACATTGAGGGTTTGTCACAGTGGTTCAAAAGCAAAGGACATGTGGTGACGCTCACGCGTGAACCCGGTGGCACACCCTTGGCCGAAAAGTTTCGTGAACTGGCTTTGCACGAAACCATGGATCCTTTGACAGAAGCTTTGGTGATGTTTGCCGCGCGCCGAGAGCACCTCATTCAAGTCATTGAACCGGCTTTGTCACGCGGGGAGGTGGTGCTTTGCGATCGCTTTACCGATGCCACATTTGCCTACCAAGGCGGCGGCCGAGGTTTTGACTGGCAGGTGCTTCAACAACTTGAACAAATGGTTCAAAAGGTGACTGCCACACCTTTGCGTCAACCCGATCTCACCATTTGGTTTGACTTGCCACCCGAAGTGGCCGCCGAGCGATTGAGTACGGCGCGCGTGCCTGATAAATTTGAATCGCAACCTGCGTCATTCTTTCAAGCAGTGCGTTCTGGCTATGCCAAACGAATGAATGAAAACCCCGCAAGGTTTGCTCAAATTGCAGCAGATCAAACGCGTGACGCTGTTTGGTTGGATGTCTTAAAAGCCATTGAATTGGCGTACGCCCAATGAACGACGCAGCACCTTGGCTTCGCGCTCAAAGCCTGTCATTGCTGTCGCAACAAGGTCATGCCTGGTTGCTTCAAGGCCCTTCTGGTTTAGGCCAATACGAGTTGGCCTCGGCACTGGTCAGTGCTTGGTTGTGTGAATCAGACAACGCCAAGACAGAAGGCGCCTGCGGTCAATGCGGCAGTTGCCATGCCTTGAGTGTTCACACCCATGCTGACTTGTTTGTGCTGATGCCAGAAACCATTCTGCTTGAACTTGGCTGGCCCTTGAGCGAAAAAGCGCAATCTGAAATTGACAACAAAACGCGCAAGCCCAGCAAAGAAATTCGCATTGAAGCCATGCGCGATGCCATTGAGTTTTCTCAAAGAACCAATGCGCGAGGTCGCGGCAAAGCGGTGTTGGTGTTTCCTGCAGAACGCATGAACCATGTCACCGCCAATGCATTGCTCAAAACCTTGGAAGAGCCGCCTGGCGATGTTAAGTTTGTGCTGGCCACTGAGGCGGCGCATCAACTGTTGCCCACCATTCGAAGTCGCTGTCAAACCCACACCATGACTTGGCCCGCAGAATCTGAGGCAGTGGCATGGTTGGTCTCTCAGGGTCTGCCGCAAAATGAAGCAGCCTTGCTGTTGAAGACTGCTGGCGGTCGCCCCGATGAGGTGCTGCGACAACTGCAACAAGGGCAGACCTTGCAATGGTGGTCGCAGCTTCCCAAAGCCATGTTGATGGGCAATGCTTCTCACTGCGCAGATTTGCCGGCATCCGAAGTGATCGATGCATTACAAAAACTTTGCCACGATTTGGTGATGCTGCAATCTCAAGCACCTCTGAGATATTTCAATGCCACCGATTTACCCAAACTCAAAACGTCACAAGCCCAGTTAACCGCATGGTTTAAGCGTCTGGCACAAGCCGCCAAAACTTCAGAGCATCCCTTCAATGCGGGTTTGATGCTCGAGGCACTTTGCACGGAAGCTCGCGAAGTGATGAACAGTTCTGCTTAATATGTATACCGATTCCCATTGTCATTTGTCGTTTCCCGAACTTAAAGCGCAGCTGTCTGACATTCGCCTCAAGATGTCTGACGCCCAAGTGAACCGTGCGCTGTGCATTTGCACCACCATGGAAGAGTTTGATCAAGTCCACAGTTTGGCCACGACGTATGACAATTTTTGGAGCACAGTGGGCGTTCATCCAGACAATGAAGATGTCATTGAACCCTCGGTGCAAGATCTGGTGGATAAAGCCCAACTTGATCGCGTAGTGGCCATTGGTGAAACAGGTTTGGACTATTACCAAATGGACGAGCGCAAAGGCGGCCGCACCATTGAAGACATGGAATGGCAAAGAAATCGATTCAGGACCCATATTCGAGCAGCGCAACAGGCCCAATTGCCCATGGTGATCCACACGCGAGCCTCCTCCGATGACACGCTTCGAATTTTGAAGGAGGAGGGTGAGGGCGGAGGTACCAACAGTGTTGGCGGTGTGTTCCATTGCTTTACGGAAACCATGGCCGTCGCCAAAGCAGCGTTGGACATGGGCTTTTACATTTCGTTTTCTGGCATCTTGACCTTCAAATCGGCACAAGAACTGCGTGAAGTTGCGGCCTGGATGCCTTTGGACCGCATGTTGATTGAGACTGATAGCCCTTATTTGGCACCCGTGCCATACCGGGGCAAAACCAACAATCCGTCCTACGTACCTTATGTTGCCAAGTTATTGGCTGAATTGAGGGGCATGTCGCCAGAGGCTGTGGGTGAATTGACAAGTAGCAATTTCGACCAACTTTTCACCAAAGTGACGACTTAACTGGCAGCAAAACACCCTTTTTATTTCCTTACAATGAACTTCAAGTATATTAAAAAGTATGTTGTTTTATATGGATTTATTTCCATATCAAGCATCACTTTGGCTGGCTCCTATGAAGACTTTTTCACAGCCACTCACAGAGACGAAGTTAAAGTTGTTTCTAACTTATTAAGCCGTGGTTTTGACCCCAATACGGTCAATTTAAATGGTGAACCAGCCATCCTGCATGCGCTTAAGCAAGATTCAATGCAGACAGTTGAGCTCTTGATCAAGCATCCCAAAATCAATGTCAACGTTCGAAATCCGCATGCCGAAACACCGTTGATGTTGGTGTGTTTAAAAGGCGATATACGACTTGCCAAGTTGCTAGTCGGTCGCCAAGCAGACATCAATCATCCAGGCTGGACGCCATTGCATTACGCTGCAACGGGTGGCCATGTCTCAATCATGCAAATGTTGCTCGAAGAAAGTGCGTATATCGATGCTGAATCGCCCAATGGGACAACACCGCTCATGATGGCTGCAAGGTATGGCAACGGTCAGGCCGTTCAATTGCTGATCGATGAAGGTGCAGACATCCACCACAAAAACCAGTTGGGTTTGACCGCGCTGGACTTTGCAACGCAAGGTGCTCGGCCAGACGCTATCAAGTTCATCAAAGAAGCCTTGGATAAGGATTTGGCTAAGAAGGCACCAGCCAAATAGAGGGATGGCTATCTGAACAAAACGAATACATGCTTTATTAACTTCATACGATGTATATTATGTTAAGTAAAGTATGGATGAAGTTATAAAACACGGTCATTCAATGAGATTAGCTGTCTGCAAACCATCCAACCAAAAGAATGGCCCTTTTCAGGGCCATCTTTTTGTACTTAAGGATTGAGCTGCAGAACTTGGGTAGGACCCGCAGTTAACATTCTCAGGGGTCTGTACTTCACCTGACCCCATTCATCCTTCATGTCCTGATACCTTGGGGAAAACGGATGACCACTTTGCCCCGTTTGGTAAATGAAGCCGGATTCATCTAAATTGGCCAGGTCGTAAACAGCACGCATTGAGGCTGCATGGCGAGTGGCAAAAGGCACCGTAGCGCTGCTGGTCCAATACTGACCCACATTGACTGTAAAGCCATCGCCACCGCTGGGGCCCGTCACATCAAAGATCGAAGCCAAGGCTTTGACATTGCCAAAGGGCTTGTGAGCACTCAAAGCTGGATGCGCACGACCCCAATTCCAAGATGCCACTTTGTCGCCCTGCATCCCCACAATTTTGTCCAACGCAGCGTCAAGCGCTTTGTTCATCAGACTTTGACAGCCCGCATCGCCACACCAAGCTTTGTCCTGTGACGCTAAAACACCTTCCACAGCAGGACGGAAAGCGCGCTTGCCAAACAAAGCTTTAAAGCGTGTTTCACCCAATTTAGGCAAAAGAATGGCACGCGTCACTTCGTCAATCCAAACGGCATAGATCAAAGCACCTGCTGAGTCACGAGCCATATTACCCTTGAATGACTTCAAGATTGGCAAAGCTTCGGCGGCTTTTGGGTGCTGAGACGACAACGTTTGCAAGTAAGGCAACAAACGATCGGCCGCCAATGAATGAACATCCGCTTGAATCGTTTTCATCTGACTTGCATCCATCTTGGAACCAGCAGACAAAAGTTGCGAAATTCGATCAAAGCGTTCGGGGCCGGTCCAATCGTTGGTTAAGAATTGTGCATAGCCTGGCGGCAAAATCTTTTGATTGGCAGTGGCATGCCAGCCGCGCTTTTCAATGTCTGTTTGCGTGACCTCGGGGGTTTGCTCGTAAGGAATCCAAGACTGCCAGTCATACTGAGGCAACCAACCTGGCGCGGGCACCATGCCTTGCAAATCGTTGGCAGCTGCGCGCACAGGCACCTTGCCTGCTGCTTTGAACAGTACCTGTCCTGCTTTGTCTGCCATCACCACACTTTGCATAGGCGAATGGTTTTTAGAAAAGGCTGAACGTAACTCGGCAACAGAGTTTGCAAAGTTGGCTTCCATGCCCGCCACGATGGTTTGATTGTCAACATCCAATGCGGTCCAACGCAAGGCAATGGCGTATTTGCCCATGTTCAAAAACTGCTCATAGGCTGGTTGAACGTCAGAGATCACTGGGCCATGGCGAGTGCTGCGAACCTTCAGGGTTACATCGCCCTGCCCCTTCACTTTGATCACTTCAGTGCGTGTTTCAAATGCCTGTTGACCCGAGGGCGTGCGATAGTTGTCAGAACCTTCAAGCGCCTCCAAATACAAGTCTTGAACGTCAGGTCCTGTGTTGGTAAAACCCCATGCGGCTTGAGTGGTTCGGCCCAAAACAACAAAAGGCAAGCCTGGCAAAGTGGCGCCCACCACATCCAATGCGCCGTGTGGTTGACCATCCGCAAACTTTCCAGCAGGTGCATGCAGGCCTGCAAAATACCAAACAGCAGGCGCACTCAAACCTAAGTGAGGATCATTGGCCAACAAGGGCGATCCCGATTTGGTGTTGCTACCTGGCAGCACCCAGTTGTTACTGCCCTTGCCCTCTAAAACACCCATGTCTAAAGTGGTCGAAGCCAACAATTTTTGCGTGGCCAAGGCTTGTGTTTGAGTAGATTTCTCTTGCGCATAAACACCCAAGCTTTTGTAGAGTTCAGCAATGTCGACCTTGGTGCCACGCGCTTCACCTGGGTAAGGTGGCAGGAGCTTCCAAAGATCTTCCGTGCTCAAGGTCTGAGAGGCCATCAAGCGTGCAAATTCATTGCCCCAGTTGCCCCCTAAATCTAAAGCCATCATCAAGGCCCAGCCCACACTGTCCACAGCGGTCCATGGCTTCATGTTTTTGGCAGGGTTGATTCCCAGAATGACAAACTCTGGGGCACGCCATTGCGCGCTGGCATAACCGGCTTGCACACCTTCAGCATAAGCTTCGAGTGCCTTTTGTGTATTGGGTGGCAATTTGTCAAATTGAGCCTGTGCGGCTTTCATGATGCCCAAAGTGCGCATCAATTTGTCAGTTTCTAAGGTAGGTGCACCCAACCACTCAGACAACTCGCCATGCATCACTTGGCGATTGAAAGCCAATTGCCAGCCACGTTCTTGGGCATGAACATAGCCAATGGCACGCCAGGCATCCATGGGCGTTTGCGCATGAATGTGCGTTACATCAGTAGTATCACGTTTCACTTCAACACCAGCCGACAAACCTTTCAGCGGCGCCTGTCCAGACAATGGCGCCATGGAACGGAGCAAATAAATTTGGAATACACCAACAGCGGTGAGTCCTAGCAAAACAAGGACCAAAACAGAGCGGAGCAACCATTGGCTCCAGCGAATCGATTGACGTGCCATTAAATATGTCCCCAAACTAAGAAGGCATCGCGGCCTTCGGTGGCTAAATCAACTTTGGCCCCAATAGGCAAAAGCACTTTGGTCGGCACGTGGCCGAAAGGTAATCCCGTGAGCACCGGTATTTTGAGTTGAGCTTGCAAGCGATCGATGACCGTTTTCAACTTGAAGCCCTTGTCATGAGGCACCAGTTTGTAAGAGGTGAATTGGCCAAACACAATGGCTTTTTGTTGTTGCAACACACCTGCGTTGAACAGTTGGGTCAGCATGCGTTCCACTTTGTAGGGATGCTCGCCAACATCTTCCAAAAACAAGACACCCCCTTTGACCGCAGGAAAATAGGGGGTACCAAGCAAGGACGTGAGCACGGCTAAATTGCCGCCCCACAGCACTGCGTTGTTCACCTTCACAGGCTTGGCCATCTCATGGGGCATACGCCAGCCTGTGCCCTCCCCTTGCTCTAAGCACAGATCATCAAAGCAAGCTTGCATGATGTCATCGGGTTCGGATTCAGGGCCAAAGTCTTCGCCCAATGCGGGACCTTGCCAAGTGATGCGTTGAGTTTTGGCAAACACGGCCAATTGAAAAGCGGTGAAATCACTCAAGCCTACAAATTGAGTGCCTTTGTCGATGGCTTTGGCAATGGCTTTGTAGGGCAATTGCGTGAGCAATCGTGTGAGTCCGTATCCGCCTCTTGAAATCATGGCAATGTCGGCACCACTGGCCGCAGCTCGAGAGATGGCATTCAAGCGAACTTCATCGCTGCCTGCAAATCGCATATGGCTGCTCAAGGCATCGGCATCGATTTCAACTTGATGGCCTTGTGCTTGCAGGCGTTTGATCCCGCGCTTGAAAGCTGCTTTGTCGCGAACCGCACTCGACGGTGAAAAAATGTAGATGTGACTCATGTGTTGTTTCATTTAAATCGCTGAACAGCGGCTTCAGCAATGGATTGTCCATGTTCTTGCACGAAATGCCCAGCCTCGGGCAGCAGCATCGGCTCTGGACAATTGCGAATGGTTTGTTGCAAGGCTCGCATCACGGGCTCACCTAGCACGGGGTCTTGGGTCCCAATGGCCATGAGGGTTTGGCCTTGCCACTCGTGCTGCCAAAAATCAGCAGCTTGTCGAGAGATGTCAGCACCAGGGCTGTTGAGATGCTCAGGCACCATGGGCGGAAACGCATGAAGCGCTGCTCGGTGGCCTTTATCAGTAAAGGGTCTGTTGTAAGCGCTGGTTTCCTCGGAAGACAAATGCTTGTTGCCGCGCGCAAAGAGCTTGCCCACATCAAAGTCGGGATTGTCTTTGCACCAAGCGCGCCAACTTTTAAAGCCATCCGACAATGGCGCTTGCCCAGTGGTCAGTGTTGTGTTCATGACCAACAAGCCAACGAAACGTTCTTTCATGGCCATGGGCAAAGTGAGACCCAAAATACCGCCCCAATCCTGCACCACCAAAACAATATTTTTCAGGTCTAAGCGCTCGATGAAGTCGAGTAAGACTTGTCTGTGAAATTCAAACGTATGCGCGTTTGCTTTTTTGAGCTTGTCGCTTTTGCCAAAGCCAATAAGGTCAGGGGCCACCACGCGATGACCGTTCGCCGTAAAGACTGGCAACATCTTGCGATACAAATAAGACCAAGCAGGATTGCCGTGCAAACACAAATAGGTCAGTTGCTGAGCTTGGGAGGCATCATGATTTTCATCCAAGTAGTGCAATCTCAAACCATTGAGAGAAGGCAAATCAGAAACGTAGTGCGCTGGCCATGGGTAAGCGTGAAGTCCTTCAAACCATTCGTCTGAGGGCCTGAGGGCATCATCACGCAAAGGGCTGAGGTTGACACGCTTGGGCTTAAAAAACTGTCGCATCAACTCGCGGCATTCTTCTGCAAGAACACCACTCGTCACCACAGTTTGGTGATTGATCGAATTGTTTTCAAACACATTCAAAACGGAGCCTGCTGCACCCGTTCTAGGTTCTGAGGCGCCATACACCACCCTGGCCAATCGCGCATTCACAATGGCACCCGAGCACATGGTGCAAGGCTCCAGCGTGACATACAAAGTGCAATCTTCTAATCGATAGTTGCCCAGGGTCTTTGCGGCATCCCGCAATGCCATCACTTCTGCATGTGCCGTGGGGTCATGCGATTCAATGGGACCATTGCGACCTCGTCCCACAATGACGCCCTCTTTCACGACCACGGCACCGACTGGCACCTCCCCTGCTTCTCCGGCTTGTTGGGCCAAGAAAATGGCTTCACGCATCCATTGCGTATCGAGGGTCATGACACCATACCCAGGCGCCGCATCCAAAGGGCCAATTCTTTTTCAGAGGGATTGCCAGCTTCATAGGCCGCATGCATTGCCGCATGCGATTCAGGCCGATGCTGATTCAATTTGACTTTGGTTTGAAGACTCAAAATGGTCATCTCAAACGCCACAATGGCATTGAGCATCGGCTCGGTGTAGCTATGGGGCAATTGACGCCATTGGTGTGCATACGCGGGCTCATGATCTGAAATCAACTGTTTCAGAATAGCGTCTTTCGCCTCTTCGCCTTCCAAAATTCGCACCTGAGCTTTGACATGAACCGCCAAGTAACTCCAAGTGGGAACGCGCACTAAATCTGGATAGACCGTTGGCGACATATAGGCTTGTGGCCCCATGAAAGTCAAAAGCACCTCAGGCCTTTGCTGCAAGTATTTGGCGTGGGGGTTGCCCTTGGCCACATGTCCTAAAAGCAAGTCATGTGAAGCATCAAGTGCTTCATTTTCGTTGGCCTCTAGCTTAATGGGCAAATGTGTGACAAATGGGAATCCTTCATCGTCATTCGAAATCAAACTGGCAAATGGATGCTCACGCATGATGGTTCTTGCATGCGCAGGATGGTCAAATTGCTTAGGGAGGTACATGGTTAGATATAGGTTCCTGCCAGTGTTAATACTTTGCCACCGGTGCTCATTTTGAAACGTGCAATGCCAGCGCTTCGAACGGTGTTGACGCCGCCCAAATCAAGCATGCGAACGCCACGCTCCTTGAGGGCTTCAATGCCTTTCCACAAAATCAAATTGTGCGCATGCAAGTCTCGACCTTGGTCGGAGGTCCAACCCACTTGATACGTCGCTGCTTGGCCATGAATGAGGAACATCATTGCTGCCACACGGTCACGACCCACATCGGCGCGCAGGGTCAAAATATTCTTGGCGGGCTGCTTACGAGCGTCAACGTAAAGGTCAAAAAACTGAACAGGCAAGCCATCCAAGTTTTTATCGGTGCGCTGCTTCATTTCTGCATCTAGCAACCAGCGATACTGACCGGCGTTGGTTCCCACTCGATGTATCACCATGTCACTGTTTTCACCGCCCACCAATCGATGTCGCCAGCGTCGATCCAGTTGAGCGCGGAGTTCTTCTAATGATGGTGTGAGGTCTAACATCACCGTCGACATGCCGGACATGATGCGCCGCATCGGGCTCAAACCGTGGGGCACGCCAGCCGCCACTTCGGGCGTGACCGCCATAAATCGGATCCCTGAAAGTGGCAACGTTTTTTTCAGCAATGCGTAGACCTGTGATTCCTCTTTGGGGGTTAAAACCTGGGACCAGACCGGACCACGGGTACACAAAGCCATGGCCCCTAAACTACCCCATTTGCGCACAATGAATTGCGCTTGTGCCACTTGCTCGCCATCACGCACAACACGCGCTCTGAGCACCGGCACCCCTAACATCGCCAAGCTAGAGCCGTAGGCCCAGTCTTGTTGCAATGCGGCAGCAGCAGCGGTATGAACCGCATCCCAAGCGGGAATGTCGTGACCGTCCCAATGAACTATCATTGGCAAACTCCTGCTTGATGAGCAACCACGGAATCAGTCATGTTGAAGAAATTCCTTGAAAAACGGCGAGCCCAAACTGTGATGGGCCACAAATTAAAAGAAGCACGCCCCACTTGGCTCGCAGGTTTCTGGGCCATGGTGTATTTTGGATTGCCATTTTTGATAGTCACAATATTGATCGATGTCGCAATTGAATGGTTTTCAGGTAAATGTTATGGTTTGTGGTGCTATTTTCAGTGAAGTTAGCACAACTTAAACCCTGAAAAGTCCATCCAAGCCAGAGTCCCAGCGATAGCCTGGAAAAACATCTCCCATCTTACTTTTTGGCAGACCAAAACTTCGAGTCAAAGCTTGCGCAAACACAGCCCTGAAATCGTGGTGCACAGGTAAGTCACGACCTTCATTCAGCTTGTCTTGTGCCAAGCCATCCCATCGGCCATGCCATTGGCCGCCCTGAACGGCATTGCCCATGAGCCACATCACATTGCCATGGCCATGGTCCGTCCCGCGTGTGCCGTTTTCAGCACAGGTCCGTCCGAACTCACTGGCGACCATCACCACATCATTGGGTTGATTGAACAGGGCTCTGAGCTGCAAGAGCGTGTTGGACAAATTGCCAAGGTTATTGGCCAACTGCCCCGTCACATTGCCTTGGTTGATGTGGGTGTCCCAACCGCCAGAAGACAAAAAGCCAAGCAGGAGTTGAGGGTTCTGCTGCATCAGGGTGCCCAAGTGCTTGGCATCCAACGCCAAACCCTGTGGCGACCCTGCACCGTTGTTGGCCGTTTGTTGTTCATTGGGTGCCATGTTGTTTGTAGGTTTCAGCATGGCAGCTGTAGACATGCGATTGTTGGCACCTTCAAGCATGGCATTGGCCAGTTTCTCGTCACCTGCATACAACTGCTTCATGGCTTCGCGCGTTTTAGCTTCTGCCAAAGTACCTGGCCGTGTGGCCAGTAAACCGTTGCCGACCAATTGAACAGGGTGAGTGCCAGACAAAATTCGCGGACTGCTTTCACCCACCCCAATGGCGTGAAGGCTTGAGCCCTGCCCTATCAAGCCAGACACAACATTCAGCCAGCCAGGTGAGGGTGAACTGCTACCAGGCTTGCCCGTCTCCCAATGATATTGGGCGTCGAAGTGAGATCGTGTGCCATCGGGCGATCCAGCGCAGGGAATGGCGGCCAAAACGCCTTGCTGCCAAAGCGGCAACAAAGCAGCACAGGCTGGATGCAAGCCAAAGGTATCGTCCAGGGTTAAGGAAGTTTTGAGGGTACCGTCAGGTTTGGCAATGCCAATGTTGGGTCTGAGTTGCGAATAACGCGGATCACCATGGGGGACCAACATCGACAAGCCGTCGTAGGCACCTCGTAAAAAAACCAAAACCAATCGGCCATTGGTCTGCTGCGCACTGGCCGTCGTATTGAAGCCATTGAGAGCAAAAGCGCCCACGCTCAATGTTTTGAGAATGGCATGACGTCTTGTTGGATTCATGTGATGTGGTTCTCTGATCTTTACTTGTAGACCAATTCTGAACTTCCTAAAACGAAGCCCATTCTTTGTGCAGGCGTTTGAGTCATCACGGCCTTTTGAGTGGCGTCACTCAAGTATTCACTGATGTCGGGCCGCTCTTTGGCGCCACGGCCGATGGTCAATGCAAAGTCAATGCGTCGCGTCAGTGCTTCGGGTGTGAGCCATGTGTTGGCATTGAAGGCATAACCGTCGGGTGTCGGCCAATTGTGTATGCCGTTGCCAGCGACAGCAGCGTAGGCAAAGGCCTGCAGCCACTTGCTACGATCTTGCCCCGCATTGACTGTTCTTAGACTGGCACAGGCATAGTCATAAGGTGTTCGGTAAAGCTTGTTGGCAGGATTCCAAAAGGCTGCATGGTTCAACAACACTTTCATGACTTCATAAATGTCACCATGCGTAGCCATAAATGTTTTGGACATGGCGTCAATCAAATCTGGTGTCGGGTTGTCTGATACAAAATATTCCGCCAAACGGTGTGACACGCGACGCGCAGTCGCTGGGTGATTTGCCAAGAAGCGAATAGCCTGCTCGCCCTCCTTCTCGCCCAGGTGTTGCGCTGAACTGGGAATGGTCTGACCCATGATTGTTTTGTTGCCCGACTCGTGCAGACGCATCACAAACTGAAAACCATCGGGCGATCTGGCAGAGATGGTCCACCCTGTCAAAACACGGGCTAGTTCTCGGACATCATCTTGCGTGTACCCGCCTTGCACACCTAGCGTGTGCAGCTCCATCAATTCCCGAGCGTAGTTTTCATTTAAACCTCGAGCGGCCTGACCTGCTCTTGCAGATTGTGGCGCAACACTTAACCACTGATCCAAGTAGTAAAGCATGGCTGGATGCTTGGCACTGGCAAGTACCAAATCCTCAAATTTGCCCAACGCATGCTTGCGAGCCACATTGATGGCGTAGTGCCCTACAAATGGACGCACCGTGCCTTTTTGTTGATAGACGTTGAAATGGTTGAACCAAAACTCGGTCATGCGTGCCAGCAAAGGCTGTTCAAACTCATCACTGCTACAACTGGCCAATCGCCAAGCCATGGCTTTGTTGATTTGCGTCCGGTTGTAAAACAAGGGATCGACGGCGGCTTGAAAATTAAAGCGTCGATCGTTTGCTATCTGTTCATTGATTGGCGTGCCAGCTGTTACGGCAGCACGCGCTTCACGCTCTTTTCGTGCGCCGTCAAAAATAGTGGGCAAGCTTGCGTTGATCGATTCCAAATCTGGCGGCAGCTTGGCAACTTGCAAACTGGCTTCACGCGCTGCCTCTAATTGTTGTTGAGCCCAACGCTTTGGATGTCCGTTGGCTTTGATGTCTGCCAGCAAGGCAGGCGTAGGGCCGTAGCTCAAACGATTGATGGCACGCCATTCAGCGCTTAAACCTTGCGGCTCTAGATTGACAAACGAATTGAATGGCTTAAACGTTGCCAAGGGGGCGTTAGCGCAACCCGCAAGACCGAAGAGCCAGAGCGTTATCCAAACAAGCCACAATGGCTTGAGACCGTTGAGACTTGTTGGATGCTTCATGTTAAAAACTGTTTATTCCCATTCGATGGTCGCTGGCGGTTTGCTGCTCACGTCGTATGTCACTCGGTTGATGCCGCGTACTTCATTGATGATGCGGCCCGATACTTTCTTCAACAAGGCATAGGGCAACTCGGCCCAGTCAGCTGTCATGAAGTCAGACGTTTGAACTGCACGCAACGCTACCACGTAGTCATAGGTGCGTCCATCCCCCATCACCCCCACGCTCTTCACAGGCAGGAACACGGTAAAGGCTTGGCTGGTCAGGTCGTACCAAGACTTGCCTGAAGCATCGGTGAAGTTGCGCAACTCTTCAATGAAGATGGCATCGGCACGGCGCAGCAAGTCTGCATATTCTTTTTTAACTTCACCCAAAATTCGCACACCCAAACCTGGGCCAGGGAATGGATGGCGATACACCATCTCGCGGGGCAGCCCAAGAGCCACACCCAATTCACGCACTTCATCTTTGAACAATTCGCGCAAAGGCTCCAGCAATTTCAAGCCCAATTGTTCGGGCAAGCCGCCCACATTGTGGTGGCTCTTAATGGTGACGGCCTTTTTGCTTTTGGCACCGCCCGATTCAATGACGTCTGGATAAATGGTGCCTTGCGCCAAGAAACTGGCGCCCTTGTGACCGCCCGTACCAGCTTTCAATTTGGCCGCTTCGTCTTTGAACACATCGACAAACAAGCCACCAATGATTTTCCGTTTTTGTTCGGGTTCGCTCACACCTGCCAGCTTGCCTAAGAACATGTCGCTGGCATCCACGCGGATGACGCGGGCGTGCAACTTGCCTTCAAACATTTCCATCACCATGTCGCCTTCGTTCAAGCGCAACAGGCCGTGGTCTACAAATACGCAAGTGAGTTGATCGCCAATGGCGCGATGAATCAGCGCAGCAGCTACTGAAGAATCAACACCGCCAGACAAACCCAAAATCACTTCTTCATCGCCCACTTGCTCACGAATTTTGGCAACGGCTTCTTCAATGTAGTTGCCCATGATCCAGTCGGGGCTGGCTTTGCAAATGTCCAACACAAAGCGATTCAACAAGGCTTGACCTTGAACCGTGTGGGTCACTTCGGGGTGGAACTGCACAGCATAAAAACGACGGGCTTCATCGGCCATGCCTGCAATGGGGCAAGCAGGCGTTGAGGCCATCACTTTGAAGCCTTCTGGCAATTGCGTCACTTTGTCACCATGACTCATCCACACTTTGAGCATGCCGTGACCTTCGGCCGTGGCAAAGTCTTCGATATCTTTGAGCAATTCTGTGTGACCATGTGCGCGCACTTCTGCGTAGCCAAACTCACGTGTGGTGCCCGCTTCAACTTTGCCGCCCAACTGTTCAGCCATGGTTTGCATGCCGTAGCAAATGCCCAAAACAGGGATGCCCAACTCAAACACAGCATCGGGCGCGCGATCGTCCACTTCATACACGCTAGCATGCGAGCCAGACAAGATGATGCCTTTGAGGTTGCCATCTTTGGCGTAGTCGCGGACCCATTCGCTGGTGACATCACAAGGATGTACTTCACAAAACACATGGGCCTCGCGCACACGTCGTGCAATGAGTTGGGTGACTTGGGAACCGAAGTCAAGGATCAGAATTTTGGAATGCTGCATGAAACGTCAATGAACAATAAAGGGTGGAATGCTGATTTCAAATGACATCAGTCAGCGCGGTAGTTCGGTGCTTCTTTGGTAATTTGCACATCGTGTACGTGGCTTTCGCGAATGCCTGCAGAGGTAATCTCTACAAACTCTGCCTTGTTACGCATGTCTTCAATGGTGGGACAACCACAGTAACCCATGCTGGCACGCAAGCCGCCGGCCATTTGGAACAGAATGGCCACCACAGAGCCTTTGTATGGCACGCGGCCTTCAATACCCTCGGGAACCAATTTGTCAGCGTTAGGGTTGCCTGTGCTTGATTCTTGGAAATAGCGGTCGGCACTGCCCTGCTGCATCGCACCAATGCTGCCCATGCCGCGGTAGCTTTTGTAGCTGCGGCCTTGGTACAAGATCACTTCGCCAGGCGCTTCTTCTGTACCTGCAAACATGCCGCCCATCATGACCGTGCTGGCACCAGCAGCAATGGCTTTGGCAATGTCACCGCTGTAACGGATACCGCCGTCGGCAATGAGTGGCACGCCCGTGCCTTGAAGTGCCGTGGCCACATTGTCAATGGCCATGACTTGAGGCACACCCACACCGGCCACAATGCGTGTGGTGCAAATTGAACCTGGACCAATACCTACTTTGACAGCATCAGCACCCGCCTCCACCAAGGCCAGGGCAGCAGCACCTGTGGCAATGTTGCCACCAATCACTTCGATGTGAGGATAATTTTTCTTCACCCAACGAACACGCTCAATCACACCGTGGCTATGGCCATGTGCTGTGTCCACCACAATGGCATCGACGCCCGCTTTGGCCAAGGCTTCAACACGCTCTTCCGTGCCATCGCCCACACCCACAGCCGCACCCACCAACAAGCGACCCGAAGCATCACGTGCAGCCAATGGAAAATTCAACTGCTTGGTAATGTCTTTCACGGTGATCAAGCCTTTGAGTTCGAAGGCTTCATTGACCACCAACAGGCGTTCTAATTTGTATTTGTTCAAAAGGGCTTTGGCTTCTTCAGGCGTGGTGCCTTCAGGCACGGTGATCAAACGATCACGCTTGGTCATGATTTCGCTGACGGGCTGGTCATATCGTGTTTCGAAACGCATGTCGCGTCCGGTCACAATGCCAACCACTTTGCCGCCCTCACAGACCGGGAAGCCAGACACAC
>JACCDQ010806645.1_pt1 | contig 15571 bp, 13 predicted proteins | sample 7446031 | NCBI WGS metagenome assembly JACCDQ01 (sample SAMN15323442, study PRJNA562643) | freshwater metagenome | isolation source: river surface water | place: USA:Blue River Watershed | collected 2017-08-17
GCCAAGGCGAAACCGCTGCTTCAGGTAAAATCATCCCGATGAAAATCCTGATCAGCAATGACGATGGTTACCTCGCGCCCGGCATCAATGCACTGGCTGACCAACTCGCCGGCATCGCCGAAATCGTGGTTGTCGCGCCCGACAGCAACCGTTCCGGTTCATCGAATTCCCTGACCCTGGACCGCCCGCTGCGTGTGATGCGCGCGGCCAACGGCTTTTACTCGATCAACGGTACCCCCAGCGACTGTGTGCACATCGCACTGACCGGCATGCTGGACCAGCGTCCCGACCTGGTGGTCTCCGGCATCAACCAGGGGCAGAACATGGGCGATGACACGTTGTATTCGGGCACCGTCGCCGCCGCCACCGAGGGCTTCCTGTTCGGCATACCGGCGATCGCGTTTTCGCAGGTCGATCATGGCTGGGCGCACCTCGATTCAGCCGCGCGCATCGCAAAAGACATCGTGCTGCGCAAGCTCGACGCGCTGCAGTCGCCCTACCTGCTGAACGTGAACATCCCGAACCGGCCGTACGAGCAGCTGACCCGCATCGTGCCAACCCGTCTCGGCAAGCGCCATGAATCGGAACCGGTGATCCGCGCGCAAGACCCGCACGGCAACGAGATCTTCTGGATCGGCCCGGTCGGCAAGGCCAAGGAAGCTTCCGAGGGCACCGACTTCCATGCGACCGAACAGGGCTGGGTCTCGGTCACACCGCTGCAGATCGACCTGACCCACAGCGCGCAACTCGACCGGTTGAAACAGGTATTGCCATGAGCGATACGGGCCAGCCGAAAAAGCGCTTTCCGCTGACGCTGGACTTCGTCACCGGCATTGCCGGCCGCAAGCAGGCCACTGCGCCGCATCGCCTCAACAGCCCGCAAACCGCGACCCAGAATGTTGCCAAGGCGGCCGGCCAGACCGCCGCCCGCAATGCGAACGCCGCGCGTGGCGCGATCACGGCACGCACCAACGGCAGCATTACCAGCAGCTTCTCTGCCAATACATCGGACGGCAGGGCGGGCAGCGCATTCGGAAGCCATGCAGGCAGCCATGCCGGCAGCAACGGCATCCGTCCCGCGGCCAGTTCAATGGCCGCCTCCGGTGGCATGGCGTCCGCTGCTGCGGGCAGCATCCCGCGCGGCGCGACCGCCAAGGTACTGGGCACACCCAACCTGAACACGGACCGCCACGCGAATGTACCGCTGGTATCCGACGCGGTGCGCAAAGCCATGGTCACGCGGCTGGCAGACCAGGGCGTGCGCGACCCGATGGTGCTGGCTGCGATGGAGGCCGTGCCGCGCCATCTGTTCCTCGAGCCGGGGCTGGCCAGCCAGGCGTATATCGATGCGTCGCTGCCCATCGGCTACCACCAGACCATTTCCCAGCCCTATATCGTCGCGCGCATGATCGAAGTGTTGCGCGAAGGCGTCAGCGGCAAGCTCAAGCGGGTGCTGGAAATCGGCACCGGCTGCGGCTACCAGGCGGCGGTGCTGGCGCAAGTGGCCGAGGACGTGTATTCGATCGAGCGTATCCGCCCCTTGCATGAGCAGGCGCGCAACAACCTGCGGCCGCTGCGCATTCCCAACCTGCGCCTGCACTATGGCGATGGTATGTTGGGCTTGCCCCAGGTCGGGCCATTCGATGGCATCATTTTGGCAGCGGCCGGGCTCGAAGTGCCGCAGGCGCTGATGGAGCAGCTGGCCATCGGCGGCCGCATGATCGCCCCCATCGGGCAGAATGACCAGGTGCTCAAGCTTGTCGTGCGCACCGGTCGCAATGAATGGATGGCGGACACGCTGGAGCGCTGCCACTTCGTGCCGCTGAGACCCGGAACCTTCGGCTGAGACTGCGCCCGCAGCCGGCCCTGAACGAGAGACGTGCTGTACCCATGAAAAGACCTACCCAGGCCATCCGCGCCGCCGCAGCGCTGGCAGCACTGGCCGCGCTGCTGACCGGCTGCGCCGAGATGCCCTCCAATGCCCCGGTGGATGACCGCACCGCACCCAGGCAGGCGAAGAAGCCGGCCGAGCCCGCCCCCGTGGCCGACCCGCCGGGCTATTACACCGTCAGGAAGGGCGACACCCTGTCGCGCATCGCCTACCAGTTCGGCCAAAGCTGGCGCGACCTGGTCGACTGGAACAGCCTCGCCAACCCGAATGACATCAAGGTCGGCCAGCAATTGCGTGTGGTGCCGCCGGAAGGCGCACGCATGGCCAGCGTGCCCGATTCGGGCATGGAGGTCAGGGCACTCGACAGCAATGCGCCGCCGCCGGCGTCCCAGGCCTCGCAGTCCACGCCGACGCCGCGTGTGCCGGGCGGGCTCAAGAGTGGGCCGCTGGGCAACAAGGTCCCGTATTCCGAGCAGGCGCTGGCCGACCTGCAGCGCGCCGATGCGGCGCCGTCCAGGGTGCAGGAATTGGTCAAAAGGTCGGATGCCGCACCGTCGGCATCGACGTCCCCGCCTGCGTCGATGCGCTTCATCTGGCCGACCGAAGGCAAGCTGCTGAATGGCTTCGATGCCGCGCGCAAGGGCATCGATATCGCCGGGCAATTGGGCCAGCCGGTGGTGTCGGTCGGCGACGGCACCGTGCTTTACGCGAAGAACATGCGCGGCTACGGCAACCTGGTCATCATCGACCACCAGGAAGGCGTGGTGTCGGCTTACGCGCACAACAAAACCATACTGGTCAAGGAAGGTCAAACCGTCAGCCGTGGCCAGCAAATTGCGGAAATGGGCAATACCGACGCCGATGCCGTGAAGCTGCACTTTGAGATACGACAACTCGGCAAGCCGGTCGACCCCACAGGTTTCTTGCCAGGGCGCTGAATGAAACGCACATCCCACCCCGCGCAATCGCCGGTCGACTCACCGGATGAAAAGCTTGTGCCGGGGGACGGGATGGGTGTGCGCGAGGGTGGCCCTGACGCTGCGGGCTTCAAGGCAAGTGCTGCCGGGGCCGGTATCGACGATGGGGTCGATGATGCCGATGATGCCGTTGGCGACATGGCTAATGCCACGGCTGCAGCCGATGTCGATGTCGACACGGACGTCGATGCCGATGCTGGCTCCGACGCCGACGCCGAATCCGACACTGATCCTGAATCTGATGCTGACTCCGACGCGGCAGCCGATGCCGGCGGTGCCATCGAAGAAGAAGAGGCGGCCACCGGCAGCATCGAGGAATTCCGCTCGTTGCTGGCGACCGAGCTGGCCACCGACGCTACCCAGCGCTACCTGAACCAGATCGGCCAGCGGCAACTGCTGACGCCCGAACAGGAGCAGCATTACGCGACGCTGGCCAAGCAGGGCGACTTTGCTGCGCGGCAGGTGATGATCGAGCACAACCTGCGTCTGGTCGTGTCGATTGCGAAGCACTATGTGAACCGCGGCGTGGTGCTGCTGGACCTGATCGAGGAAGGCAACCTCGGCCTGATGCACTCGATCGGCAAGTTCGAGCCCGAGCGCGGCTTTCGGTTTTCGACCTATGCAACCTGGTGGATACGGCAGGCAATCGAACGCGCGATCATGAACCAGGCGCGCACCATACGGCTGCCGGTGCATCGCATCCGCGAATTGAACCTCGTGCTGCGCGCGAAATACCATCTCGAGGCGCGCATGAGTTCGCCGCACGAGGCGCGCATCGAAGACATCGCGCACCTGGCCGAGCGTAGCGTCAACGAGGTGCAGGACATCCTCGGCATGGCCGAGCAAGTGACCTCGCTCGATACACCGATCGATGGCGACCCGCAATCGAGCCTGCTCGACATGCTGGCCGACGCGACCGAGGCCGGTCCCGATGCCCACGCCGAACAGCATGAAATGATCTCCATGGTGCGGCGCTGGCTGGATAACATGCCGATCAAGCAGCGGCTGGTCATCATGCGCCGTTATGGACTCGACCACGGCCATCCGGCCACGCTGGAAGAGCTGGCTGATGAAATGGGGATCACCCGTGAGCGCGTGCGGCAGATCCAGCAAGAAGGGCTGCACCGGCTGAAGCGGGCGATGACAGCCAAAGGCGTCGGCAAGGACGCTTTGCTGTAAACGCTCCACGACGCTACCAGCGTCAGCCCCCGAAGCGGGTAAAATCGCGGCTCCGCATTTTCCCCAGCATCCCGCAGACCTGTCGCATGAACAACGATCCCATTCTCGATATCGAAGCCCTGGACATGGACGCGCGCGGCGTCGGTCATCTGCCGAACGAGGATGGCACGCCCGGCAAGGTGATCTTCGTCGAAGGCGGCTTGCCCGGCGAACGCGTGCGCTTCAAGTCTTACCGCCGCAAGGCCAAATGGGAAGCGGCCGACATGACCGAGTTGCTGCGCGAGTCCTCGCTGCGGGTCAAGCCGAAGTGCGAATTCTTTGGCATTTGTGGCGGCTGCGCTATGCAGCACCTCGAGCCCGATGCACAGGTCGCGATCAAGCAGCGCGTGCTGGAAGATAACCTCTGGCACCTCGGCAAAGTGCATGCACAGACCCTGCTGCGCCCCATCCATGGCCCGAACTGGGGTTACCGCTTCCGCGCCCGCATGTCCGTGCGCTATGTCGAAAAGAAGGGTGGGGTGCTGATCGGCTTCCATGAGAAGCGCTCCAGCTTCATCGCCGATATGAAGACCTGCCGCATCCTGCCGCAGCGCGTGTCCGACATGCTGGTGCCGTTGCGCGAACTGGTCGCGTCGCTGTCGATCCGTGACCGCCTGCCGCAGATCGAGCTGGCCATCGGCGAGCATGAAGGCAAGCCAGTCATCGTGATGGTGCTGCGGATCATGGAGCCGCTGTCCGCCAGCGATGAGACCACGCTCAAGGCCTTTGCCGATGCATGGCAGATCGAGTGGTGGCTGCAGACCAAGGGCCCGGACACGGCCGCGCCGTTCTACCCGAAGCAGCGCCCGCTGCAATACCTGCTGCCCGAATTCGGCGTGCGCATGCCTTTCAAGCCCACCGATTTCACGCAGGTCAACCACCAGATCAACCGCGTGCTGGTTGCCCGCGCACTGCGCCTGCTCGATGTGCAACCGACCGACCGCGTGGCCGACCTGTTCTGTGGCCTCGGCAATTTCACGCTGCCGCTGGCGACCCAGGCCAAGGAAGTGATCGGCATCGAAGGCAGCATCGCGCTGACTGAGCGCGCGCTGGAGAATGCGACCCTGAATGGCCTGGCCGCGAAGACGCAATTCTCCTGTCGTAACCTGTTCGAATTCTCGGTCGATGACCTGAAGGCGCTGGGGCATTTCGACCGCATGCTGATCGACCCGCCGCGCGAAGGTGCGATGGAGGTCTGCAAGGCGCTCAGCGAGCTGGCTGCGATCGATCCTTCAGCGGTACCGAAGCGTATCGTCTACGTATCCTGCAACCCGGCCACGCTGGCGCGCGATGCGGGCGTGCTGGTCAATGTCGGTGGCTACCGTTTGTCGCAGGCGGGCGTGGTCAACATGTTCCCGCACACCGCGCACGTCGAATCGATGGCCGTGTTCGATCTGGTGCCGGGCGCAGCATGCCCGGTGGCGGCAGAAGGTACGCAAGAGGGCACGGGAGAGGGCACGGGAGAGGGCACCGGAGAGGGCACCGGAGAGGGCACGGGAGAGGGCACGGGAGAGCGCGCGCAAGCCGACGCCGCTGGGGGCTGAGCGGGCGCGTGACATGTTTGCTGCAACGGCAGCTACAGCCGCAGTTGCAGTCGCTACATCGCCGACCCGGCCGCCTGGCGCCCGACCATGAAAAAAGCCGCCCGACGAGGGCGGCTTTTTCATTGCTGCAGGCAGCTATCGCCAGCGTTTATTCCCGCTCGCCGCCGAAGATGCCCAAGAGTGCCAGCAGGTTCACGAACACGTTGTACAGGTCGAGGTAAATCGCCAGCGTGGCCGTGATGTAGTTGGTCTCGCCACCGTTGACGACGCGCTGCACGTCGAACAGGATGTAGGCCGAGAAGATGGCCACGGCGACCATCGAGATCACGATCTGCATTGCCGGCAGTTGCAGCCAGATGTTCGCGACGCCTGCGAGCAGGATCACGATCACGCCGGCGAACAGCCAGGACGACAGGCCAGAGAAGTCACGCTTGCTGGTGGTGGCTACCGAAGCCATCGTCGCGAATACCAGCGCGGTGCCGCCGAAGGCCGTCATGATCAGGTTCGCGCCATTCGCGAAATTCAGGGTGTGCTCGATCATCCGCGACAGCATCAAACCCATGAAGAAGGTGAAGCCGAGCAGCGCGACCACGCCCATCGCCGAGTCCTTGGTGCGCTGGATCACCCAGAAGAAGCCGAAGGCCACGGCCATGAACACCAGGAAGCCGATGAAGGGGCTGCCGGCGAAGAAGCTGAAGTGCATCTGCACGCCGAGCGCCGCGCCGAGCACGGTCGGGACCATCGACAGGGCGAGCAGCCAATAGGTGTTGCGCAGCACGCGGTTGCGTACGGCCCGTAGTTCGCCTGCGTCGCCGTAATAGGACGGTAAAGGCTGGTTCATGCATCCTCCGTATGAAATTGGAAACAGTTGCTTGTCTTGCAGACTGTCAATTCGTTAATTTACCCGAGATACAGATGGGGCGTCCACCGTCAGGAATCAAGGGGGCGGCCGGGGCAGGGAGTGCGGCAGGGCATGAGGCGGAGAATGGGCTGAAAACCCTTGGAAAGCCCTGAAAACACGCTTTCATGCTAGAATCTCCGGCTAATCAGAATTCGCCCTCGAATCCCTTTTGCATCCATAACACATTCATTTTATTGGAGTTTTTGAATATGGCAATCGAACGCACCTTGTCGATCATCAAACCTGACGCAGTCGCCAAAAACGTGATCGGCCAGATCTATTCGCGTTTCGAAAACGCTGGTCTGAAGATCATCGCTGCGCGCATGACCCACCTGTCGCGCGCTGAAGCCGAAGGCTTCTACGCCGTCCACCGCGAGCGTCCTTTCTTCAAGGACCTGGTTGACTTCATGATCTCCGGCCCGGTGATGATCCAGGTGCTGGAAGGCGAGAACGCCATCCTGAAGAATCGCGACCTGATGGGCGCCACCGATCCGAAGAAGGCCGAGAAGGGCACCATCCGTGCTGACTTCGCCGATTCGATCGACGCCAACGCCGTGCACGGTTCGGACGCTCCGGAAACCGCAGCCGTCGAGATCGCCTACTACTTCCCGGCACTCAACGTCTACTCGCGTTAATCTGCATTGAACCGACCCTGCCGGGCGCGCCGCGCCCGGCAAGTCAACGGCAGTACCGAAGTACAGCATCCCCCGACCGCACCGAGATACCGATTATGGCGACAGTGACCAATTTGCTGGACCTGGAACCTGAAGGGCTCATCAGCTGGTGCGGTGAGCTCGGGGAAAAGCCTTTCCGAGCGAAACAGCTACAACGCTGGATCCATCAATTCGGCGAATCCGATTTTGATGCAATGACCGATCTCGCCAAGTCACTGCGCGAGAAGCTCAAGACCCACGCGGTCATCAGTGTCCCCCAGATCATCAGCGACAACACCTCGTCCGACGGCACCCGCAAGTGGCTGCTTGACGTCGGCAATGGCAACGCGGTCGAGACCGTCTTCATTCCCGAAGAAAACCGTGGCACGCTTTGCGTATCGACGCAGGCTGGCTGCGCGGTCAATTGCCGCTTCTGCTCGACCGGCAAGCAAGGCTTTTCGCGCAACCTGAATGTTGGCGAGATCATTGGCCAGCTGTGGATGGCCGAGCGCTTGCTGCGCCAGACCAAGGGTATTCCGGCCGGCCCGAAGGGCGAGCGCCAGATCACCAACGTTGTGATGATGGGCATGGGCGAGCCGCTGCTGAACTACGAGCCGACTGTCGCTGCGTTGAAGCTGATGCTGGACGATAACGCCTATGGCCTGTCGCGCCGCCGCGTGACCGTGTCCACCAGTGGCGTGGTGCCCATGATCGACAAGCTGTCGGGCGATTGCGCCGTTGCGCTCGCGGTGTCATTGCATGCGTCGAATGACAAGCTGCGCGACGAACTGGTTCCGCTGAACAAGAAATACCCGTTGAAGGAATTGCTGGCGGCGTGCAAGCGCTATCTCGAGTTTGCGCCGCGCGATTTCATCACCTTCGAATACTGCATGCTCGACGGCGTCAATGACACCGACGTGCATGCGCGCGAGCTGCTGGCGCTGGTCGCCGACGTGCCGTGCAAATTCAACCTGATTCCGTTCAATCCTTTCCCCGAGTCCGGCCTGAAGCGCTCGAACAATCCGCGCATCAAGGCTTTCGCGCAAGTGCTGATGGATGGCGGCATCGTCACCACCATCCGCAAGACCCGCGGCGACGATATCGACGCCGCCTGCGGCCAGCTGGCCGGCGAAATCCAGGACCGCACCCGGGTGCAGGAACGCATGCAGAAGATGTCGACCTACCAGCAGAAATACGGCCCCGACTTCGGACGCATCAAGGAGATCCCGGTATGAGCCTGCGCGCGGTGACGCTGCTGCGGGCAGTCGCGACGCTGTGGATGGCCGCCATGATGGTCACACTGGCCGGTTGCGCATCGACGGACACGAATTCGGCCCACGGGCAGGGCGCCGATGCGCGCCGCCGCGCCGACATTCGTGTCGAGCTGGCGTCCAACTACTATGCCGACGGTCGCATGGACCTCGCGCTGGCCGAGATCGGACGCGCACTCGATGCACAGCCTGCCCATGCAGAAGCGCTGGGCCTGAAGGGCCTGGTGCTGATGCAGATGGGTGATGCGAGGCATGGCGAGCAAAGCCTGCAGCAAGCGGTGCGCATCGAGCCGGATAATCCGCGCTTGCTGAACAACCTGGGCTGGGTGGTTTGCCAGTCCGGTGACCCGCAGCGCGCGCTCCCGTATTTCGAGCGTGCGCTGGCGCAGCGCAATTACGCGTCGCCGGCCACGGCGCTGGCCAATGCCGGCCTGTGCAGCCTGCGCGCCGGTGATGTGCGCATGGCCGAGGCCAACCTGGTGCGTGCGCAATCGCTGGATCCGGTGCTGGTCACCACGCAGGATGGCCTGGCCCAGCTCGCATTCACGCGTGCCGATTACATCGCCGCGCGCCACCATGTTGCGCGTGTGCTGGCCAGCCGCGACGCAACCCCCGAACATTTTCTGATGGCTGTCCGTGTCGAGCGCCGGCTCGGCGACAAGGCAGCCGAACAGAGCCTGTTGACGCAATGGCGACGCCGTTATCCGGAATCGCAGCAGTTGCAGGCCTACCTCCGTGGCGAATCTGATGAGCACTGAAGACAACGATCCCGCACAGGACCCGAAACAAGCGTCGCTGTTGACGGGCGACACGGCAGCGCACGCTGCTGATACAAGCGCAGCCAGCGTTGACGGCGCACAGGAAGCCGCCGCCGTTCAGGGTGCGCAGGATGCCGCGCAAAGCGCAGCATCAGCAGCAGGCACACCTGCGGATGCACCTGACGAAGCCGCCGGCAAAGCCCCCGTCGACGCATCGGCCGCAGCCGCAGCGGCTGCCACTGACGACGCTACTGCCACGACGACGGATGAGGCCGTAGCGACCGAAGGCACGAGCGCCGATGATGCCGCAGCTGCCGAGCCCGAGATCCCGGGCCAGCTGCCCGGTGAGTTGCTGGCTGCACGCCGTATCGAAATGCGATTGTCGATCGAAGAGCTGTCCGCACGCGTCAAACTCGCGCCGCGCCAGCTGGTCGCGCTGGAGGCGAATGATTTTGGCGCCTTGCCGGGCATGGCGACCACGCGCGGCTTTATCCGATCATGCGCGAAGACCATGGGCATGGATCCCGAACCTTTGCTGGCCATGTTGGCGCAGGAGCCGAATCCGGCACTGGGCCCGATCGTGATGCGCCGCCCGCTGCCGCAACCGGGTTTCAACGGCCGTCGCTATGGACCGTCCACCAGCCATCGACGCGGCGCCAACAAGCTGATGGGTCTGGCAGCGGTCGTCCTGATTTTCGTAGGCATGCTGGCTTACGTTGCGTGGCGCAATGACTGGCTGCAACTGCCTAGCCTCGACCTGTCGTCGGCACGCGATGCCGCCACCGCTACCAGCCCCGCGCCGGAAGCCGTGGCACCGGCGGCCGAGGCCGGCACGGGAACTGAACCTTCGGCCAACGCTCAGCCAGCGCCTGCTACGCCAGCTGCGTCCGCATCATCTGCCGCATCAACCGCAGCAGCACGTGCCGATGCCGAAGCCTATGCGCCTGCGGCGCCGGCCCCCGTTGCGCCAGCCGCAGGGGCCAATGCCGGCAAGGCTGAGCCCGCGAAAGCGGCAACGGCGGCCAGTGCTGCGACCATCGATCCGACCCGCGCACTGGAGCTGAAGCTGCGCGAGGATTCCTGGGTCGAGGTGCTGACCCAGAATGGCGAACGCAAATTGATGGCGCGCCTGGTCAAGGCTGGCAGCACCGAGCGTATCGAAGTGACCGAGCCGCTGATCCTGGTGGTCGGTAATGCCGCCGGTGTCGATGTGACGCTGCGCGGCCAGCCGGTGAGCCTGAAGGCCGGCACCCGCGACAATGTCGCCAAGGTCAACCTGAAGTAACGAACTGTAGCGATCAACAGACTCGATCAAAAAAAATCGATCAACTGAAGCGATCAACTCATACAGCCATGAATACTGTGCCGACACTGAATTGCCCGACTGACGCATTGCCGATTCCATCCGGCCCCGCTGCGCGCCGCATCACGCGCCAGGCGGTGGTCCGACATGGCGATCGCGAAGTACGCGTCGGTGGCGGTGCACCGGTGATGGTGCAGTCCATGACCAATACGGACACGGCTGACGCGATTGGCACCGCGATCCAGGTGAAGGATCTCGCGCGCGCCGGATCCGAAGTCGTGCGCATCACCGTCAATACGCCGGAAGCGGCCGCTGCCGTGCCGTACATCCGCGAACAGCTGGACAAGATGGGCGTGGACGTACCGCTGGTCGGCGACTTCCATTACAACGGCCACCAGCTGCTGACCCAATACCCGGCCTGCGCGGAAGCGCTGTCCAAGTACCGCATCAATCCCGGCAATGTCGGGCAGGGCGCCAAGCGCGACACACAGTTCGCGCAAATGATTGAAGTCGCGAACCAGTACAGTAAGCCAGTGCGCATCGGCGTCAACTGGGGCAGCCTCGACCAGGCGCTGCTGGCGCGCATCATGGACGAGAATGCCCAGCGCGCTGAGCCCTGGAATGCGCAAGCGGTGATGTATGAAGCGCTGGTGACCTCGGCGATCGAAAATGCGCAGCGTGCCGAAGAGCTGGGCATGCCTGGCGACCGTATCGTTTTGTCGTGCAAGGTGTCCGGCGTACAGGACCTGATTGCGGTGTACCGTGAACTGGCGAAGCGCTGCGACTATCCGCTGCACCTGGGCCTGACTGAGGCCGGCATGGGCAGCAAGGGCATCGTCGCATCCACCGCGGCGCTGTCGGTGCTGCTGCAGGAAGGCATCGGCGACACGATACGCATCTCGCTGACTCCCGAGCCGGGTGGCGACCGCACGAAGGAAGTGGTGGTTGCGCAAGAAATCCTGCAGACCATGGGCCTGCGCAAGTTTACGCCCATGGTGATTGCCTGCCCGGGCTGCGGCCGTACCACCTCGACCGTGTTCCAGGAACTGGCCGACCGTATCCAGACTTACCTGCGCGAGCAGATGCCGGTCTGGAAGGGCAGCTATCCGGGCGTCGAGGAAATGAACGTGGCCGTGATGGGGTGCATCGTCAACGGCCCCGGCGAATCCAAGCATGCGCATATCGGCATCAGCCTGCCCGGCACTGGCGAATCGCCGGCCGCGCCGGTGTTTGTCGATGGACAGAAGACCGTCACGCTGCGCGGCGAACGCATTGCCGAAGAATTCCAGGCCATCGTGCTGGACTATGTGCAGACGCGCTACGGCAAGTAAGCGAATCCTAATACTGAAATTACTGTAATCCGACAAGCATGGCAGAGACCAAGAAAGAAAAGATCCTCGGCGTAAAGGGCATGAACGATGTCCTGCCCGCCGACGCACCGCTGTGGGAATTGTTCGAGAACACCGTGCAATCGGTGCTGCGCAGCTATGGCTACCAGCAGATCCGCACGCCCATCGTCGAGCCGACCGCGCTGTTTGCGCGCGGCCTGGGCACGGTGACCGACATTGTCGAAAAAGAGATGTACTCGTTCACCGACAGCATGAACGGCGACGAGCTGACCCTGCGCCCCGAATGCACGGCCGGCGTGGTGCGCTCGGTGCTGGAGCACAACCTCGTCTATGACGGCCCGAAGCGCCTCTGGTACACCGGCCCGATGTTCCGCCACGAGCGTCCGCAGCGCGGCCGCTATCGCCAGTTCCATCAGGTGGGCGCGGAAGCGGTCGGCTTCAATGGCCCGGACATCGACGCCGAAATGATCATGCTATGCCAGCGCCTGTGGGATGACCTCGGCCTGACCGATATTCGCCTCGAAATCAACTCGATCGGCGACGCCGACGAGCGTGCTCGCCATCGCGCAGACCTGATCGCGTACTTCGAGCAGCACAAGGACCAGCTGGACGCCGACGCACAGCGCCGCCTGCACAGCAATCCGCTGCGCATCCTCGATACCAAGAACCCGGCCATGCAGGAACTGGTCAATGCGGCGCCGAAGCTGCTTGACTACCTCGGCGAGGAATCGCGCGCGCACTTCGAGGGCGTACAGCGTTACCTCGATCGCAATGCGATTCGCTACACGATCAACCCGCGCCTGGTGCGCGGCATGGATTATTACAACCGTACCGTGTTCGAATGGATCAGCGACCAGCTCGGCTCGCAGGGGACGGTCTGCGGCGGCGGTCGTTACGACCCGCTGGTCGAGATCTTCGGCGGCAAGCCGACCCCGGCGGTCGGTTTTGCGATGGGCGTGGAGCGCCTGCTGGAGCTGCTGAAGGCTTCCGGCGGCGCGTTCGAGCGCAGCCAGTGCGACGTCTACCTGGTGCACCAGGGCGAGGAAGCGCAGATGCAGGCCTTCACGGTCGCGGAGCGTATCCGCGATGCGGGCCTGGATGTTGTGCTACATTGCGCGACTGCCGGCAGCGTGGGCAGCTTCAAGTCGCAAATGAAGCGCGCCGACGGCAGCGGGGCCGCGTTCGCGGTGATCCTCGGCGAAGACGAGATCGCGCAGCAGCAGGCGACGGTCAAGCACCTGCGTGACGCTGACCCGGCGAACAACCAGCACAGCGTGCCGCTGGATCAACTGGTGGATTACCTGATCGACCAGATCACCGGCGATGATGAGCATGACCACGGTCACCTGCACGCCGGCCAGATCCACACCCACTAATTCATACAATCACTGAAACGCTGATTTCAGCATTCAAGTACAACAAGACAAGAGACCTGAACGACTATGGCTTACGACCACGAAGAACAAGAGCAGCTTGCCAGCCTGAAGGCCTGGTGGAACCAGTTCGGCAACCTGGTGACCTGGCTGGTCATCGCGGTGCTGGTGGCGTACGCAGGCTGGTCCGGCTGGCGCTATTACCAGCGCGACCAGTCGGCCAAGAGCGCCGTGCTGTACGAAGAGATCGTCAAGGCCGCCGAAGCCAAGGATCTGCCCAAGGTGACCCGCGCTGCTGGTGACATGGAAGACCGCTTCGCCCGCACCCCGTATGCGCAGATGGGCGCGTTGGTCGCAGCCCGCGCCGCCAACGATGCCAATGACACGAAGACTGCCAAGGCCCAGCTGCAGTGGGTGATCGACAACGGCCGTGCCGACGAGTACAAGGCGATTGCGCGCCTGCGCCTCGCCGGCCTGCTGCTCGATGAAAAAGCCTATGACGAAGGCCTGAAGGTGCTGTCGGCCGACATGCCGGAAGCCTTTGCCGCGCTGGCAGCCGACCGCAAGGGCGACCTGCTGTTCGCGCTGAACAAGATCGACGAGGCGCGTAGCGCCTACCAGGCCGCGCTGGACAAGACCGAAGCCAAGAACCCGGCTCGCCAGCTGATCCAGCTCAAGCTCGACGCGCTGGGCGGCGCGCCGGGCAAGGCCTGAGCGAGGCCGGCCCATGCATAGCTCCTTGCACATCGTGACCAAGCAGGTGTCGAAGCCATTGGCCGCGCGCGCAGCCCGTCGCGCTGCCACGCTGGTGGCCGTCGGCAGCCTGTGCCTGCTGGCCGGCTGTTCTTCGCTGAACCCGTTCTCGAGCAAGAAGGCGCGTAACGAGCCGGCGCCGCTGCAGCAATTCAAGCCCTCGATGGCGACCCGTACGCTGTGGACCGCCGAGATCGGCAAGTCGGGTGACTATTTCCTGTCGCCGGCCTTCAATGGCGGCAAGGTCTATGCAGCGAGCGCTGCCGGCGAGCTGGCCAGCTTCGATGCGGCCAACGGCAAGCAGCTGTGGCGTACCAATGCCGGTATGGGCATCACCGCCGGTGTGGCGACCGATGGCAATACGATTGCCGTTGGCGGCACCGATGGCGCGCTGATGGCCTTTGATGCGGCCACGGGCAAGCTGCGCTGGAAGATGCAGGCGTCGACCGAGATCCTGTCGACACCCGCGATCGGCAATGGGCTGGTCGTGGTGCGCAGCATGGATAACCTGATTGCAGCCTACGATGTCGAGACCGGCACCCGCCGCTGGTTCGTGCAGCGCAGTGCGCCGCCGCTGGTGCTGCGTGCCGCGCCGGGTATCGTGATCGCCGACGGTCTGGCCTATGTTGCCCTGCCGGCCGGTCGCCTGCTGGCGCTGTCCACCGTCACCGGTGTGGCGCGCTGGGAAGCGACCATTGCCGAGCCGCGCGGCGCCACCGAACTGGAGCGCGTGGCCGATGTGTCGGGCATGCCGGTGCTGCTGTCGCGCGACATTTGCGCAGCGACCTTCCAGGGCCGCGTTGCCTGCGTGGACGCCGGCAACGGCTCGATGCGCTGGGCGCGTGAACTGTCGGCCGAAGTCGGCCCCGGCATCGACCAGCGCTATGTGTTTGCCGCTGACGAGAAGGGCAACCTGCTGGCGTTCTCGCGCGATGCCGGCAGCAACCTGTGGCGCAATACCAGCCTCGCTTATCGCCGCCTGACGGCACCGGTGTCCTTCGGACGCGCGGTGGTGGTCGGCGATCGCGAAGGCTATCTCCATTTCCTGTCGCGCGAAGAAGGCGCGATGCTGGCGCGTGTCGGTACGGGCAGCAGCGGGATCCGCGCCACGCCCATCGTTGCCGGCGCCAGCCTGATCGTGCAGAACATCGACGGCAAACTGATCGCCGTCTCCACCGACTGAGTGTCTGGTTGAAAACTTCAACCAGACACTGAGACCTGTTCGGTCTCAGTCGGCCTTTAATGCCGCGTTTATTGCGGCAAGATTTAACGAGTTTTCATGAAGCCGGTCATTGCACTAGTCGGTCGACCTAACGTCGGCAAATCCACGCTGTTCAATCGCCTCACGCGTTCGCGTGATGCGCTGGTTGCCGATTTGCCCGGCCTGACCCGCGATCGCCACTATGGCGAAGGGCGTGTCGGCGAGCGTCCATTCCTGGTCATCGATACCGGTGGTTTCGAGCCGGTGGCCAAGGAAGGCATCCTGCACGAGATGGCCAAGCAGACCAAGCAGGCCGTGGCCGAAGCGGATGTCGTGGTCTTCATCGTCGATGGCCGCCAGGGCCTGACCCCGCATGACA
>JACCDQ011681987.1_pt1 | contig 15570 bp, 15 predicted proteins | sample 7446031 | NCBI WGS metagenome assembly JACCDQ01 (sample SAMN15323442, study PRJNA562643) | freshwater metagenome | isolation source: river surface water | place: USA:Blue River Watershed | collected 2017-08-17
AGGCCTGATCGAACCTGCCTGTTTCACGTGGAACAGGCAGTGCCGCTGCTGGATCAGTCCTGGCGGGCGGTGAAGTCCTGCACGCTGCGCCAGAGCAGGTCGACATGGCCCAGCGGTCTATCCTGTGCCTTCCGACCCGGCTGCGCCAGCCGTCCGATCGCCTGCTGGATCGCCGCGTTGAACGGCGTCGGCACGCCATGCAGGCGTCCCAGCAGCACGACCTCTCCGTTGAGAAAGTCGACCTCGAGCGAGCTGCCGCGCGCCAGGCTCTGCCAGGTCGATTGCTGACCCGGCTCGATGCCGCAGCCGGGCGCTATGCCCCAGTGCGCGACGCTGTGCCGGCGCTCCTGCTGCCGGGCCGGCTCGACGCCCATGGCCGCGAGCACAGCCAGCGCCTCGCGCACCATGCCCTGGCTGAAGGCCTGCAACCGCTCGGTCGAGCCGTCGAACAGCTCGATCGCGTTGTTGCGCACGCTGTTGAGCAGCTTGGCCGCTTTCCAGCGCATGATGTCGGGTTGGGCTTCCGCCAGGTAGCCGGCGCGCGCCAGGTCGGCGGCGATTTCGTCCGCGACCGGGTCGGCACTGGCGGGGAAGCGCCCGACGACGATCAGCCCGGGTTCTGGGTAGCCGCCGACGACGATCTCGCCCAGCCGGGTGTAGCGCGCCGGCGTGCTGATGCTGGCGCCATGGACGCGCTCGAACCAGCGCAGCGCGATGCGCTCGGCCGCCAGGCCGTTCTGCGGCGTCAGCACCGGCAGCTCGCTCGCGCAGCGCACGGGGCCATCGCCCCGTACCGGCCGCCAGGCCCAGTCGCGGCAGGCGGCCTCTAGGTCCTGGGTCTTGGTCGCGAAGACCAGCCGGTCATGCTGGTTCAGCGCCATCTCCTCGATGGCTCCGCAGGTCTGGAGCCTGAGCTTCTGCACGCCGCTGGGCCGGACATAGTCGATGCCATGGGCGGCGATATGCCGGATCTGCTCGCCGCGGCCGCACAGCAGGTAGGGGATGCCGTTGAGCTCGAACTGAGCCGCCAGCCCGGCGCCGATCGCACCGGCGCCGATGATGATGTAACGATTCATGCGATGTCGCCTTCTGTCAATGGGCATGACGATAGCAGCGGTCGGGCCCCTATAATCCGCTTGTCATTGGGGAGTAGCCTCTCTTTCGTCTGAAGAGGCTTGCGTCAACACACTTGTCCCGCAGGACATGGCGCAAGCGGTTTCCAAGCTTGGCAAGACCTTTGACCACTGCGCCTCCGATTCGGCCGGGGATGCGTCGTGGTCAATCGTGTCTGAACCGGCCCTGGAAAATCATGGAATCCCTGTTCGTCTCGACCGGAATCGTCGCCCTTGCCGAAATCGGCGACAAGACCCAGCTGCTCGCCTTCATCCTGGCCGCGCGCTTCAAGAAACCCCTACCCATCATCCTCGGCATCCTGGTCGCCACCATCGTCAACCATGGCCTCGCGGGCGCGCTCGGTGCCTGGATCACCTCGGCCGTCAGCCCCGAGATCCTGCGCTGGGTGCTCGGCGCCTCGTTCATCGGCATGGCGATCTGGACCCTGATCCCGGACGAGATCGAGGAGGACGAGACCCAGATCGCCAGGCGCTTCGGGGTCTTCGGCGCCACCCTGGTCACCTTCTTCCTGGCCGAGATGGGCGACAAGACGCAGATCGCCACCATCGCGATGGCCGCGCGCTACGAGGACGCGCTGCTGGTCGTGATCGGCACCACGCTGGGCATGATGATCTCTAACGTGCCTGCCGTCTTCGCTGGCGACAAGCTGGCCAACCGGATCCCGATGAAGCTGGTGCACTCGATCGCGGCGGCGGTGTTTGCCGTGCTCGGCGTCGCGACGCTGCTGGGTGCTGGGGCCAGCCTGGGGTTCTGAGGCTTCAGCCGAACGGGTTCCTGACGCTGCGCGCCGCCAGCACCTCGATCTGATCGGGCAAGGCGGTGTCGGACGCCATGGTCGCGATCGCGCGCCCGAGCAGCGCGTGCAGCTCGCGCGCCAGCGCCAGGCCGGTGCGGTCGCGGCTCAGCACCAGGTCGCCGGTCAGCGTGAGCCGGTCGATGCGGTTCTCGATCTCGAGTCCGCCGATGCGCACGACGTCGCTCTCGTTGGCGTAAGGCTGGAATCCATTCTCCATTTCGGTCTCCCTTCAGCGGCTCATGATGCCCTTGAACAGGTCGAGCAGCAAGCGCGATGCGTCGCGCAGCGTGAACTCGTCCTGCTCCTGTTCCTTGCCGCCGCCGGCCTTCCTGCTGCCGCGCTGGCCCTGCGGCTTGGGCAGGTTCATGGTCTGCTCGCGCGCCTGGGCGGGCAGCGCGGGCAGGGGATCGATGCCGGCGAGCTTCTGCAGCTCGGCGATGCTCAGCACCGAGTATTCCTTGGTCTTGTCGTTGCTCACCAGGTAGGCGCCGGCGCGCTGCTGCTTCGGGCTGTAGAGCACCTTCCACATATGCGTCGGCACCAGCACGCCGCGACCGATCGTCTTGATGTCGTCGCCGGCGAAGGCCGGGCCGCTGACGACGTAGAGCTCGCCTTCGTCCTTCGCTAGCTGGCGCGCCGCCGCCTCGATGCCGGCCCAGACGCCCGCGTTGTTCTCGTGCACCTGCGGCACCATGTTGGCGAGCGAGAACGATTCCGCCTGTGCCTTGCGCGTCGGCATGTCGGCGTTCGGTGCCAGATGACCGCGGTCGTAGCCCGAGCGCTGGTAGTCCGACAGCTCGGCGCGGTCGCGTTCAGGCAGCCTGTCCTCGGCGTGGAAGCTGTCCTTGCGCGTCAGTTCCTGGGCCGACTCCAGGTTCTGCCGTGTCAGGCGCTCGGCCGCGTAGAGCGGCGTGCGGCTGATGCCCGAATGCAGCACCGCGAAGGCCTCGTAGCAGAGTGCCTGCGTGCGCGGCTTGAGCTTGGGGTTGACGATCTGGGGCGGCTGGCCCTGTGCGAAATGCCGGGGGCAGTCGGTGTCGGCGGCCAGCGCCTGGCCTCCCGCCAGGGCGGCCGCGAGCGCGATGGCGCGGATAGGGTAATGGAACTTCATGGCCTGCGTAGTATCCGCCGACTTGGGCCTTGCGCGCAGCGAGCCAGGCCGATTCAGCCCTGTTCCACGTGGAACAGGAGGCGTCAGGACGCGTTTTCGAGCAGTGTCAGCGCCGCAGCGAAGTCGAAGCTTTCGATCGCGCTGGCGAAGGGCCGGAAGTCCCGGCCGAGCGCCGCCTGCACCAGGTCAACCTGCTCGGTGAGCAGATCGATGCACTGGGTGTCGTCCTGCCGCAGCAGCTCGAGCAGGCGCACGCGCAGTGTCCGCCATTGCGACGGGTCGTAGCCAGCGCCTGCCGGAGGCGCGCCAGCTGCGGACAAGCGGGCCGAGATTGCGTCGCACAGCCGCTGCAGTTCGCTGGCGACGCCGGCCAGCATGGCGGCTGGGTCGGGCCTGCCATCGCGCAGCGCCGCCTCCAGCTCGGCTGCCTGCTCGCGCAGCGGCAGCGCGCCGATCTGTGCCGCCAGACCCTTGAGCGTGTGCGCCAGTCGCCGAGCCTCGTCCTGCTGGCCGGCTTCCAGCGCTTGTGCGATCGCGCTGGCCAGGTCGCGCTGGCTGGTGACGAAGCGGCTCAGGACATCGCGGTAGAGCGTCTCGCGTCCCAGCACCTGGGACAGGCCCAGCCGGGCGTCCAGTCCGCTCGTCTCTGCCAGGCCCGTGATCCAGGCAGGTTCGGTGCCGGGCGCCTGGTGGCTCGCCACGGTGGCGCTGCGGCTGGCGGGCCTGACCCAGTGCCGCAGCTTGGCGACCAGATCCTCCACGTCGATGGGTTTGGCGATATGGTCGTTCATGCCGGCTGCGATGCAACGCTCGCGGTCCTGTGCCATGGCGTTGGCGGTCATCGCCAGGATCGGCAGTGCCTGCATGCCAGGCAGCTGACGGATCGCGCGCGTCGCGCTCAGGCCGTCCATCACGGGCATCTGCATGTCCATCAGCACGACGTCGTAGGTCTGCTGCTGCACCTTCTGCAGCGCGACCGCGCCGTCGGGCGCGAGCTCCACCGTCAGGCCCAGGGCCTGCAGGAATTCGGTGGCGACCTCCTGGTTGAGCTCGTTGTCCTCGACCAGCAGCGCCCGCGCCCCGGCCAGATCGGCGGATTCCTGCAGCACATCGGCGGTCTCGGAGCTGGCCGCCTGCTCATGGCTTCCGGTCTGCCTCATCAGGGTGTCGAACAGCGAAGAAGGGCTGACGGGCTTGGTCAGGACTGCGCTGATGCCGACTGCCATGGCCAGCGGCAGCACCTCCTCGCGGTCGTAGGCCGTGACCATCAGCAGCAGCGGCGCCCGCCGGAACTCGCGCCGCCGGATCTCGCGCGCCAGCGCGATGCCGTCCATTCCGGGCATTCTCCAGTCCAGCAGCACGACGTCGAAGGGCTGGCCGGCGGCATCGGCGCGCTCGATCTCGGCCAGCGCCGCGCTGCCCGACGCGACCGCGGTCGACGTGAAACCCAGGCTCGCGACCAGCTCGGAGAGGATCTCCAGCGCCAGCTCGTTGTCGTCGACCAGCAGCAGCTTGAGCACGGCCGAGACGGGCGTCCTGTGCGGGCGCACCGGTTGCACGGTATCCAGACCGAAGCGGGCCGTGAACCAGAAGGTCGATCCCTGGCCGGGCACGCTTGCCACGCCGATCTGGCCACCCATCAGCTCGACCAGCTGCTTGGCGATCACCAGCCCCAGCCCGGTGCCACCGTAGCGGCGCGTGGTCGAGCTGTCGGCCTGCTGGAAGCTCTGGAACAGCTTGCCGCTCTGCTCGGGCGAGATGCCGATGCCGGTGTCGCGCACCTCGAAGCGCAGTGCGACCGCGTCGGCCTGCTGCAGCAGCAGCCTGACCCGGATCTCGACCTCGCCGCGCTCGGTGAACTTGACCGCATTGGACGCGAGGTTGAGCAGCACCTGCTGCAGCCGTAGCGGATCGCCGACCAGCCCGGTCGGAACGTCGCTGGCGGCCGAGACGACCAGCTCGAGTCCCTTGGTCGAGGCCTTTCCGGACACCAGCGCGGTCACGGTGTCGAGCAGCTTGTCGAGCACGAAGCCGGTCTGGTCGAGCCGCAGCTTGCGTGCCTCGATCTTGCTGAAGTCCAGGATGTCGTTGATGACGCCCAGCAGCAGTTCGCTCGACGACTGGATCTTGCGCAGGTAGTCGCCGATCCGCGGCGAGGGATCGGCCCTGAGCGCGAGCTGCGTCATGCCGATCACCGCGTTCATCGGCGTGCGGATCTCGTGTGACATGTTGGCCAGGAAATCCGCCTTGGCGCGCGCGGCAGCCTCGGCCTGCTCCTTGGCCTGCACCAGTTCCTGCTCGGTCTGCTTGAGCGCGCTGACGTCGGTGAAGGTCACGATCATGCCGTCATCGACCAGCTGGCCGCCGATCAGCAGGCTCAGCTCCTGGCCGTTGCGGCCCCGGATGCGGTATTCCACGCTCTCGACCTGGCCGTCGTCCTCGCGCGCCCGGGCGACGGCTGCCTGCCAGGCTTGCTGCACCCATTCGCGGTACTGCGGGTCGGGATAGGCCCTGGGCCACCATTGGTCCAGCGTCGTCACCCCATTCAGGTCGTAGCCGAACAGCTCGGTGAAGCGCCGGTTGACGGCGGTGATCCGTTCTCCGCTGACGTGGACCAGTCCGACCGGCGCGGCCTCGAACAGCACGCCAAGCTTCTCGTTGGCCTGATGCAGCTGCTGCGCCGCAGCCCGTTCGGCGCTGATGTCGTCGATGATCCAGACCGAGCCGCGTGCCGGATCGCTGGCGTCGATCGCATGGCCGACGATGCGCGTCCAGACCGGGCTGCCGTCGCGGCGCTGCATCAGCTGCTCGCGTCGGTGCGTGCGGCCCTGCCAGATGTCGGCGTAGGCCTCCGCGCCGACGGTCTGGTAGGTCTGTTCGTCGGCGTACCAGAGCCGGGTCGGCTTGCCGACCAGGTCGCCGTCGGGCCAGCCCAGGATCTCGTGCATGCGGCGGTTGCAGAGCGTCGCGACCCGGCCCTTGAGCAGCACGATGCCCGAGCTGGCCGCATCGACGATGGCCTGCATCTGGGCGTTGGCGTTGCGCAGATGCTCGGCCGTCGCGGCCAGTTCGGAGGTCCGTTCAGCGACCTGGTGTTCCAGCCCAAGGCGGTACTCGGCCAGTTCCGCCGTCTTGCGTTTGACCGCCCGCTTGGTCATCCATACCCAGACTCCCAGCAGCAACGCGATACCGATGGCGCTGCCACCCGCCAGCTTGAGATTGCGCAGCATGGCCAGGTTCTGCTGGCCGATCGGGGTGCCGAACCATTTGCGGCGCAGCGCCTCGTCCTCTGCTGGGGTGATGGCCTGCATGCCGCGCACGACCAGTGCCAGCGTGTCGGAGTTGCCCTCGCGCACTGCGCGATGGAACTCGCCGGCATAGAGCTCGAAGGCCCTGTGGAAATCCTTTTCGATACCGAGCCGGTGGAAATAGAAGTTGGCCGGGGCCTCGTCGAGGCAGAAGACCTTGATTTCGGAGCGCCTGGCAGCGTCGATCAGGGCCTGGTAGTTGTCGTAGTGCAGCTGCGAGGTGATGCCTTGTGCGGTCAACTGGTCGACGCAGGCGTCGCCCTTCTGTACGCCGACCTGGAAACCCTTGAGCGTCTGCACATTGCTAATGCCGCTGATCGAGGCGTGGCTGTAGATGTTCACCGGCAGCCGGGCGTAGGGCGGCGAGAAGTCGTAGAGCGATTCGCGCGGCGGTGTGCGGTAGATCAGGTCGATCACGTCGGCACTGCCCTGCTGGACCTGCGCCAGCGCCTGCGACCATTGGGTCGCGGTGAGCCTGACGGAAATGCCGGTCTTGCCTTCCCACAGTTTCCAGTAGTCGACCAGATAACCCTGGACATTGCCGTTCACGTCGCGGAACAGATAGGGTGGGTAGTTGTCGTCGCTGATGACCTGCAGTGCCCTGCTGGCCCCAGGCGGGTCGGCAGGGCCTGCGGCGTGCGTCAGCGCGCCGGCCCAGCAAAGTGCCAGCACGAGCAGGCCGCGCCTAGCGGCCTTCATTGGGACGAGCCTGATGGGCATGGGTCTGTGATGATGCGCCTACCTCTTGGCCCTATCCTAACTGCGGCCGGTCGCTCTGGCCAGCGCTGGTCGCCAGTGCCCGAAGAAGCGCCGCTTGATGCGCTCGACCAGCAGCAGGTAGGCGGCCACGGTCAGCGCCAGCACCGGGTAGAACATGGCGGGCGACGGTGTGAAGCCGAAGTAGGTCCCCAGCGCCGTGTGCGGCAGCAGCAGCGCGACACCGGCCGCGAGCGGCACGATGTCGCCCGGCACGATCTGCGCCACCGGGTTGCGGAAATGCTCCAGCAGCTGGTGCCAGGCCGGCGGGGCATGGTGGTCACTGAAGCGGTTCGGCCCGTGTTGCTGCAGCCGCGCCTCGGCCTGCGTCAGGCCGTCCTGGCCGGTCCCGCTGTCAGGCTCCAGCCACCAGGCGGCGCGATCGGTTTGCTGCCGGTTTTCCATGCCGAGCTCCCTGTCATGTCGAACAGGCTTGCAGTGTGGCACGGCGGGGGCGGGCGGAGAAGCGGTGAGGCGGGAAGGGAACCCGGGGGAGGGGGCTGTTTCACGTGAAACAAGCTGATGTCAGGCCTGGCGGCAGTGGGAGGCGTCTGGCATCGGGAAAGTTGGTTGCGCGGGCAAGATTTGAACTTGCGACCTTTGGGTTATGAGCCCAACGAGCTACCAGGCTGCTCCACCGCGCGTCAAGGAACGAGACTATAACGCTTAAGATGGCTCGCGGGCGCCATGCAGCCAGATAATCCTGTCATGCCCATGCCTCTCACCCTGACGATCAGGCCGTCCGAAGTCGAGTTCAGCGCCATCCTGGCGCAGGGACCGGGCGGACAGAACGTCAACAAGGTGCACACCGGGGTGCAGCTGCGTTTCGACATCCCGGCTTCATCCCTGCCCGAGCCGGTCAAGGCCCGCCTGCTGGCCTGCGCCGACGGCCGCATCAGCCGCGATGGCGTGCTCGTGATCAAGGCGCAAGGCCATCGCAGCCAGGCGCTGAACCGCCAGGACGCGCTGCGCCGGCTGCAGGAAAGGCTGGACTCGGTGGCACAGGCGCCCAAGGCGCGCAAGCCGACCCGGCGTACCCTGGCCTCGGTGCAGCGCCGCCTGGAGGGCAAGCAGCACCGGTCGGCGATCAAGGCCGGGCGCGGCAAGGTGGCTGGCTGAATGCCTGCCCTGCCCGGTCTCGATTACTGAAGCCGGTTGGGTGCCGATCACAGGTTTCGAGGTCATCGTCTGCCTCGATGGTGCTGACTTCCTGCAGCGCTTGTGCCCCTCCGGATGACACCGCCAGCCCTTGTGGAGCGTGCGCTGCGGCAGAATGCCTGTTACGTTCACCTAGCTCGCTTCTCTGTCTCGCGCCATGACATTCCGAACCGCATCCTGTAGCTGTGGGCAACTGCGTGCCCATGTTTCCTGCGCACCGGCCTGGGTGTCGGTTTGCCACTGCCAGGCATGCCAGCGCAGAACTGGGAGTGCGTTCGGCGTACAGGCGCGTTTCGAGCGCGCGGGCGTCCGTATCGAGGGGCAGGGAGTGGACTTCGTCCGGACCGGGGATTCCGGCCGAAAGGTCACCTTCACCTTCTGTCCCCGTTGCGGCGCCACCGTCCATTACGTCCTGGAAGGGTGGACAGACCAGGTGGGAATCCCGGTCGGCGCCTTCGCTGATCCCACCTTCGCGGTCCCGACCTCGGTCCAGCATGAGGGTTGCGCGCATCCCTGGGTCGGGCTGAACCTGCTGGCTGAATGAACTACAAGGAAAGACCGCACAGATGACTTTTTGGGACCAGAATTTCTCCGCCCCCGGCTACAAGTACGGGACCGAGCCGAATACCTTCCTGCGCGAACAGGCGTTTCGCCTCAAGCCGGGCAGCCGGGTGCTGGTGCCCGGCGATGGCGAGGGGCGCAACGGTGTCTGGCTGGCGACCCAGGGCCACCGGGTCACCTCCGTCGACCTGTCGCTGGTGGGGCTGCGCAAGGCACAGCAGCTGGCCAGCGAGAAGGGCGTGGAACTGGCCATCCTGCAGGCCGACCTGGCCGACTGGGCGCCCGAACCCGCCAGTTTCGACGCCGTGGTCCTGACCTATGTCCACCTGCCGCAGGCCATCCGGGCTCAGGCCCACGCGCGGCTGGCGGCCGGCATCCGCGCTGGCGGCTGCCTGATCCTGGAGGCGTTCCACCCCGAGCAGCTGGCCCACGGCAGCGGCGGCCCCAAGGATGTGACCATGCTCTATGACCTGGCCACGCTGCGCGCCGATCTGGCCGGATCCGGTCTGCAGGAGGCACTGGCCTGGGAGGGTCAGACCATGCTGGACGAGGGCCCCGGTCACCAAGGGCTGGCGCATGTCACGCGCTACGTCGCGCAGAAGATCGGCGGCTGAGAATCCCGCGGGCCGCGGCATGTGGAGGCGGCGGGCGCGTTGTTCCACGTGAAACATGCCTGCCGCCAGCGCCGAGTTCAGCCCGGTCGCGTTGCCTGTACGAGCCGCTGCAGGTATAACAGCGCCTCGCCGTAAATATTGAACTGCCTGTCTTGATTGAGGGCAGGCATCAGTTCTGGATTCAGGTTAAGCAGTTGTCGGTATGTCCTATGCTGGACAGCCAGATATCCAGTTGCTCTCGCTGAGGTGGGCTGAGAGTTGACAGGCGCAGCAGTAAATTGGCGAGCCAGTCGTCCTCGCAATAAAAGTAGGTCACCGTCACGCCAAGCACCTGAGCCAGCTTGCGTGCAGTGTCGAAGGCCGGTTCGTGAACCCCCGTTTCGTAGCGGCTGATCCGTGCACTGCTGCAGCCTTCATCCAGACCGATCATCACCCCCAGCTTGTCTTGCGGCAGGCCCAGCCGCTCGCGTGCTTGGCGCAAGCGTGCGCCAAAGCAGCAAGGCGAGCGAGCAGCTTTTTTGACCATGCGCGGATGGTCGCGATAGCGCTTTATGTTGTCTCTACGAAAAACGTAGAATTTAGGTTTTGAACATCCCAGAAATGCAGAGTGAACGGTCGTGAAGATCTGGTGCCTGCGCTCTCTCAAGACCTAAGCCGTGCACCATCTCTATGAAGAACTAGTCGCCGCCATCCGTGCCGAGTACCTGTCCACTGACCAAAACTATCCGTGGATCATCGGGTTTTCGGGCGGCAAAGACAGCACGCTGGTTGCACAGCTCGTCTTTGCGGCATTGATGGAGATATCTCCGAGCCGCCTGACGTGCAAGGTTCATGTGGTGGCGAACGACACCTTGGTCGAGAGCCCGCTGGTCGTGTCGCATCTGATGCAGTCGCTGCAGGAAATCGAGAGCGGCGCTCGTATCCATGACCTGCCAGTCACAGTCGCCACCACGACTCCGGACCTGGCCCATACCTTCTGGTACCTGTTGATCGGCAAGGGCTACCCGAGCCCGAACCAGCAGATGCGTTGGTGTACTGACCGACTCAAGATCCAGCCGACCAGCCGCTACATACGGGAGCAGGTTGCGGCGAACGGGGCAGCCATCATTCTGTTGGGAGTGCGTCGGAACGAGTCAGAGGTCCGGCGACGTCGGATCGACAGCTATCAGAACGAAGGCGATACCCAGCTGAGTCCGCACAACAACTTGGTGGGTGCCTACATCTACCGTCCCATCGTCGATCTCACGACCGATGAGGTGTGGGAGTCGCTCGCGAGTTTTCCGCCGGCCTGGGGTGGTGACAACAGCAGACTCATCAAGCTCTATCGGGACGCCGCGGGCGGTGAATGTCCGATCGTGTTGTCACAGGAGGACGCTCCGGGTTGTGGCACCAATTCGAGTCGCTTCGGTTGTTGGACCTGCACTGTGGTGGAGAAGGACAAGAGTCTGCAGGGTTTTGTCGACAGCGGGAACGTGCAGTACGCCCCCTTGATCGAGTTCCGGGACTGGCTCAAGGAGATTCGCAATGAACCGACCCTGCGCCAGAGTCGTCGCCGCACGGGAAAGCTGACAGTGGCGAACGGACGTCTGGTACCAGGCCCGTTTACCGTTGCGGCCCGCCAGATGATCCTGCAGCGGCTGCAGGAAACCGAGCAGGCGTATGGAGCACGCTTGGTCAGCGATGCCGAAGTCGAGGCCATCCGTCGAGTCTGGGCCGAGGACTTGATACAGCAAACACAGAAGGAGTACATCCTTGAATAAGGTCAGCAGCATCGCCGCCGATTGCGGCGTCGACGACTTGCCACTCTGGCGTGATCCGGAGGCGTATGCGACGGTCTCGGCTCTCTTGCAGCAGCATGGTGTTTGCGAGGAGCAGTTTGCCCGCCTTGTCGCGGCCTATCGCGATCTTGCGCATCAGCAGCGTGCAAGAGGTCTCAATGACGATTTTGATGCCATTCTGATGGCTGATGCGGAGTAAGTCATGAGGATCTCGCGACTGACGCTTCGTAATTTCAAAAGTTATCAAAATCAGGTCTTCAACTTCCCGCCGCTAGCGGGCGGCAAGAATCTGGTCCTCATCGGGGGGCTCAACGGATACGGCAAGACGACCTTGCTCGAGGCGATCTATGTCGGCCTGTATGGCGAGGAGGCCGTGAGCCAGCGCGCACTGGACCGGGCAGGTCTTAAGGCCAAGGGCTATGGCCATTTCCTCGAGACGGCACTCTACAAGCATGCCTTGCGCAATGGTGAAGACCGCATGGAGGTCTCCATCGAGATCACTCGTCTCGACAAGGGTTGTCTGCGCATCACGCGTAAATGGTTTTTCACGCATCATGGCCGGTACGACAACCAGAGGCTGGTGATCGAGACCCAAGCGCCTGGCACCACAGCCTGGAAGCTGCTGCCCGAGGCCGAACTGCCGGATTTACTCGCCATCTATGCCGTACCAGCCTGGCTGGCGCCGTTCTTCTTCTTCGATGGCGAGAAGATCGCCGTGCTGGCCGAGGAGAACCGTACCGACTGGATTCGTTCCGGCTTGGAGAACCTGATGGGCGTGGTGCTCGTCAAGGAGTTGCGCGACAGGCTGGCGGCCTACTGCACGGCCAAGCTCAAGCAGTCGGGTGGGGTCGATGAGCAGGTCGTGGACAAGTTGCAGGAACAGCTGGCGGATGCTCTCATGCGGCGCAAGGAAATCGCCGATGCCTTGCAAGCCATGCAGGCTGAGTTCCAGCATAACAGCGAAGAGCGCGACAGCCTGACGCGCCAGCTGCGTGATCTCGCTCAGGGCAGCGATGCCCGCACGATGGCCGAGGTTGTCGAGACGATCGCAGGCCTGGAGCAGGAGGAAGATCGGTGCCGCAGCCAGCTGCGCGACAAGATGTCGACCGCCTTGCCGCTGCAGCTGGTCAGCCGCACCCTGCAGGCCTCCCTGACCGAGGCGCTGGATCAGGAAGATACCTTGGCGAACTGGGAGAATTTCCGCGATGCTCAGCAGCCGCGCTGGCAGCAGTTCCATCAAACCTTCTTCAAGTCGCAGTGGATTCAGGGGCTGTGCCATATCCCCACCGCACGCGAATCCCTGGAGAAAACCCTCACGGAAGCCTGGGAAAGTCTCTACTATCCACGTCCGTCGGGCTGTGCCGACGAGCAGTGGCATGCCTATCTGCAGACCAATGAGCGTCGTCAACTGGTCGAGATGCGTCGTCGCATTCAGCTCTCTGGCGGGGTGCTGCGTCCCCTCGCATCCAGGCTTGACGAGTTGACTGCATTGAAGTGGCGCCTGCAGCAGGAGAGGATTCGTCTGGAAGGCGCCAGCGGCGCAGATCGCTCAGCCGAGGTGGAAAGGATTTCGGCTGATCTGGCGACGACGCAAGGCCACATGGATGAGTTGCGAGGCAGGGTCGAGCAGCACAGCAACCAGCTTCGGACGCTGGAGTCGGAACTGCCACAGCTGACCGCGACCTATGAGCGGGAACGCAAGAAGTTGACCGATGGACAGCCCGACCGGGTGGCTGCCCAGCGTGCAGAGCAGACGATAGCCATGATCGACGCACTCTTGCCGGCGCTGTTCCAGCTCAAGCTGAAAGCCTTGTCCGAGGCGGCGACGCGCATCTTCCGCTCCCTCCACCACAAGGATCAGGTGGCGAGGATCGTGGTGCAGGACGATGGCAAGGCGACTCTCTACAGCCATGAGGGGACCGAGATCACGCTGCCCAAGTCCTCCGGCGAATCCCAGCTCTTTGTGTTGTCACTGGTCGGCGCTCTGGCCGAGGTCACGGGCTACAAGGTGCCGCTGATCGTCGATACGCCGCTGGCCAGACTGTCCGAGACGCATTGCAACAACCTGCTGGATTACTGGACCCAGGACGGTGCGCGCCAAGTCATCCTGCTGGCGCAGGACAAGGAAATCGGTGGTGCCGAGTTCGCACGCCTGGGGCGCCATGTGGCGTGCAGCTATCTGCTCCAGCATGAGCAGACCGGACATGGAGTTGGGAAAACCCAGGCGATCGTGGACCAATATTTTGTCAAGGCTGCAGCATGACCAGCATCAGCGATATCCTGACGGCATCCTATGCCAGCAGCCGTGAAGCCGACATGTTGGGCAAGGAGCTCAAGAAGTTCATTGGCGCGGAAAGCAACTACGAGATCATCCGGCTGGCGCTTGGCCGTTCGCTGGGGCTGGAGTCCTTTCCAGATCCCGCACCTGATGCCAAGGGTGGAATCATCAAGGGACTGCAGCTTTTCGGGGATACGGAGAGCTGCAACTACCTCTGGATCAGCCTGTTCGGCGAGGTGCTGCGGCGCCGCGGTGAGCCAGCCTTCACGCTGGAAGCTTTCCACAAGCTGGTGCGTGACCACTGGCATCGTGGCATCCACCTGTTGCAGCAGGACCGTGAAGAGGTGAATGACGACTTCAAGGCCTTCATCGACATCCTGGTGCGCAAGGCCAATCTGCCGGAGCAGGCCCCGTTGTCTTCAGAACCGGGGAGTAGCGATCTCGAGGTCAAGCAACTCGACGATGGCGCATGCGACGCCTTGCTTAAGCTGCTGCGCACGATCGGTGTCAGCGCCGAGATCCGGGAAACCCTGTCGGGTCCGCGTATCAACCGCTGCAAGCTGTTTCTGCCCCGGGCTACTGACCGACGGACCTTGGAAAGCAACCTGGATCAGTTGGGCTTCGAGCTCGGGATCGGCAATTCCTTGAGCCTGACTGACGCGCGCGAGCCCAAGACCTGCTATCTCGATCAGCCGCGACCGCCCGAGGAGTGGCAGGTCGTGAATATGTCGCACTTCCAGCGAGCTGCTGAGTCGTTCTACCTGAACGATATGCGGTTGCCCGTCAGTCCAGGCGTGACCATTGACGGTAAGCCATTGATATTTGACCTGGCAGCCATGCCGCACCTTCTACTTGGCGGTACTACCGGTAGCGGCAAGAGCGTTTGCCTGAATGCCTTGCTGCTGAGTCTCTTGTCATACGCCGAGCGTCGCCCGTTGCGTTTTGCGCTCATTGACCCCAAGCAGGTCGAGTTCGCCTCCTGGCGTGGTCATCGGCAATTGTTCCGTGAAGTCGCGACCGATGCGGCAACTGCGCGCGACTTGCTTGAAACCCTGATCGAGGAGATGGATCGCCGCTACGAGCGGTTTGCGAATCTTGAGGTCAAGGATCTGGCTGGGGCGCGCGACAAGGGCGACCCGGCGGAATGGATAGTGCTGGGCGTTGACGAACTCTCCGATCTTGTAATGCAGGACAAGACGAACGAGACCCTGCTGGTCCGCCTGGCTCAGATGGGGCGCGCCGCTGGCATCCACATGATTCTGGCTACACAGAGACCGGATGCACAGACATTCTCCGGGAAATTGCGCACCAACTGTCCGGCTCGTATCGCCCTGAGGGTGTCACGTGGCAGCGAGTCCAAGATCATCATAGACGAGCCCGGCGCAGAGCGTTTGCAGGGGGCCGGCGACATGATTTTCCGTGGTGGCGATGGCGCTCTGATCCGTGCCCATTCGTACAACATTCAGGCCGAGGATGTCGTTGCGCAACTCTCTGCAGCTTGAATGCGCACTGTGTGTTTCACGTGGAACAGTCGCTTCAGAGGCGTGGTTCAGCCCGGTCGCGTTGCCCGTTCCAACTGCTCCAGATAGCACATGGCCTGCTCGCGCGTCTCGCCGCACATCTCGCGGCTGGGCGGCAGCGAGCCGCAGACCAGCGGGCGCTCGGGCCGGCCGAACAGGCGGCAGCGCAGCGCGGCGTCGAGATGCGGGCAGGGCAGTCCGGCGGGCTTGCCGTGCGGCAGGCCGGGCAGGGAGCTGCTGATCGAGGGCGCGATGCAGCAGGCGGCGCAGCCGGGGCGGCAGCTCGGAGTCTCGCTCATGTGGTGATCTTGCGCTGAAAACAGGCAAAAGTGGGAAAATCGGGCATTTGATTCTAGGCTCCCAGTTCAGGACACCCATGCTCTATCCCCAGGAATTCGATGTCATCGTCGTCGGCGGCGGTCACGCCGGCACCGAAGCCGCGCTCGCCGCCGCGCGCATGGGCTGCCAGACCCTGCTGCTCACCCACAACATCGAGACGCTGGGCCAGATGAGCTGCAACCCCAGCATCGGCGGCATCGGCAAGGGCCACCTGGTG
>JACCDQ012003457.1_pt1 | contig 15568 bp, 19 predicted proteins | sample 7446031 | NCBI WGS metagenome assembly JACCDQ01 (sample SAMN15323442, study PRJNA562643) | freshwater metagenome | isolation source: river surface water | place: USA:Blue River Watershed | collected 2017-08-17
CGAAGCCCGATCTACTTGATCCAGTGCGACAGGCCTTAATCTCTTGGGGCGGTAAATACATCATCGAGAACGTAGTAGGCGCGCCTATGGGCGGGATAACTCTCTGCGGATCATCGTTCGGCTTAAAGGTACGACGTCACCGTAAGTTTGAGTCGAACATGGAATTAACGACGCTTGAATGCAGACATAAAGAACAAGGTCGCCCAGTGGGAGTTTATGGATCTATGAACGACGAGATTCCAAAAGGTGGACGAACAGCTAAGACACTTAAAGAAGGTCAGGACGCTATGGGTATCGACTGGCTTGGCTGGAACTCACTTAAAGAGTCGATTCCGCCGATCTACACAGAACACTTAGGACGTCAGATTATGGAGCAACTATGAGAAAGTTATCCACAGAAGTAATCCACAGCCTGTTGAACACGCCCAAGAAGACGCTCGTTACACTGTTAAACTTGACAGGCGCGCTACGCTGTTATCGCTTGAAGCGAGCCGCTATCGCGGTTAGCTCGCAAGGGCGAAAGCAGCTAATGGGCGCGGTCTATGTCCTAGCGGCCATCACTTCAATAACAAGCATTCCAAACGCAACAGCTAAGAACTATTCTGTAGATCATCTAAAGCTTTACGCACATAGTCGAATCTTGGACTATAAAGAGTTCCAGTGCTTTAATCGAATCATTACTAAAGAATCCAGATGGAACTACTTAGCGAAGAACGGTAGCCATTACGGACTGGGACAGATGAGATCCAAGCATTACAGAGATCTAGATCCATTCAGACAGATAGACGCTACTCTTAAATACATTACGAATCGTTATAAGAGCAACTGTAAAGCGTGGGCATTCCATGAGATGAAGGGCTTCTATTAAGTGACACTACATTCCCAGCGTAAGAGCAACTCAACACAATGGAAGAAGCTAAGGCTACGGATACTCCAGAGAGACGGCTACGTCTGCTTCTGGTGCGGAGCAGAGGCCAACACTTGCGACCACGTTATTCCAGTAGCTAGAGGCGGTTCAGACGATCCAGATAACCTAGTCGCAGCTTGTAAGCGGTGTAACTTTTCACGTCAAGATAGACTCCCAGAGGAGATGGACATGGTGAAGATGAAGAAGGCTGGGCTTTTTTTAGATCAGGGTTCCACCGCCACTCTCTCCCGAGGTCTTCTTTCACCACCAAACGACTCGATAAAGCATGAATAGCCACGCAGGAGACTCAGGAAGACCTAAACTGGTCGCAATAGGCTCAGATAGCCCTACATCGGTTATAGAGGGAACTACAGGACTCCTATTAGGCTCTCCGACTCCAAGAATCCACTCTAAACTCCGAGATTTACCCTCACGCGGGCAGGAATTGATCGACTTCGCGGACTCAATCAAGCTTCCGCTTCTTCCTTGGCAGAAGTGGGTGGCCATGGAAGCTCATAAGGTTAAGCCAGACGGACGCTGGGCTTCTCCGTTAGTGACTATCGTCGTAGCTAGACAGAACGGTAAGACTACGCTCATGAAGGTTCGCGCTCTGGCTGGCCTGTTCTTATGGCAGGACGGACTCCAGATCGGAACAGCTCATCGGCTCACTACATCGCTGGAAACCTTTAGAGACATCGTTAACATCGTCGAAGAGAACGAAGAACTAGCTAAACAAGTGAAGAAGATCCGCTGGGCGCATGGCTCAGAAGAGATCGAGCTACAGTCTAAGTTCGGCGGCGGTCGATACATGGTTAAAGCTGGCGGCTCAGCTGCTCGCGGTATTTCCAAGCCCGAAACCGTTTTCGTAGATGAGACCCGAGAGCTTAAAGACGAATCGACGTGGGCTTCTCTGCGCTATACCATGATGGCAGCGAAATCGCCGCAGCTCTGGACGCTATCGAATGCGGGAGATCAGCATTCTGTCGTCCTTAATCAGCTGCGCGAGCGCGGCATGAGTGCGTCGCCCACAGACGACATCGCTTACTATGAATGGTCATCGAACTACGAGAAGATCGACGATTCGCCAGCGTTCTGGAAAGGCGCAGCTAAAGCCAATCCCGCGCTAGGCCATACGATCCACATCGATAACATTCGGGCAGTTCTTAACGATCCGCCAGACGTGGTAAAGACAGAAGTTCTCTGTAGATGGGTCGCAACTATCTCGGCAGCTATTCCAGCCGAAGAATGGAATCAGTGCGGCGAAGAAGGTCTGGAGCTTGATCCAGAGAAGACGACTTGGCTGGGAATCGACGTTAGCCCTAATCGTCGCGACGCGGCGTTAGTCGCAGCTCAACAGATCGACGACGAGAGATTCTTCGTGAAGCTTCTTCATACTTGGCATAATCCGATTAACCTCGACGATAAAGCGATCGCTAACGACATCGCTCCCTATACGAAGCAGTATCCAGTCGAGACAGTGGCTTATTCTAAGAGAACGGCTTCGGCTATTGCGGCGCGTTTAGTTCCCGCTGGGATTCCGATTTCAGACATTGACGGCGCACTGTATGGCCAAGCTTGCGACGAATTGTTAGGAGCGATCACATCGAAGAGATTACGACACGACCCGAAACAGACAGAACTCTCCAAGCAGATTCTATCAGCTGCGAGACTTCCGTTCGGAGATGGTGGCTGGACTATCGGGCGGAGAGCTTCGCAGTCGACTGTCTGCGCGACGGTTGCTACTGCGTTAGTCACGCATTACGCGACACGCCCACCGATGGATCTTGACATCATGGTGGGCTAGGTGTAACGGCGTCTCTAGAATTGCGACATGGGATTATTCGATCTATTCGTTCCGAAGGTTAACGCTGCGTCTCCGACTTCTTCTATTAGCGTAGAAGCAGCGGAATCGCTTTATCCTGTTAATTCGATTAACTCTCTCGGCGGTTATTACTGGCAAGGTAATCAGACCGCTACTCGTACCGAAGCGATGGGCGTTCCAGCATTAGCTCGCGCTCGTAACATCATTTGCACGACTATCGGATCTTTCGAGATGCATACTCGCAACGTCGCAACAGGCGAAAAGGTTCAACAGCCGCGCGTCATTAATCAGCCAGATCCAAGAATCGCGGGTTCTGCGTTCTGGTCATGGCTTGCCGAAGATTTACTCTTCACAGGTTACGGATACGCGCGCGTTATGGCTCGCTATGCGGACACTGGAAGAATCCAAGCGATGGAACGAATCGATCCTATTCGTGTAACTGTTCAGACTAACTCGATGGGAACTCAGATCGACGCTTACGCAGTCGATGGAAGTTACATCGATCCCAGCGATCTAGTCGTCTTTACTGGACTTGACGAAGGCGTTCTAAATCGCGCGGGACGTACTATTCGCGCAGCTAGCGCATTAGAGAAGACGGCTTACGATTTCGCAATTGATCCAAATCCACAAACAATCTTAAAGAACTCTGGCGTAGCACTTCCGAAAGATCGCGTAGCTGCACTCGTAGCAGCGTTTAAGAATCGCACTTCTAAAGCTGTTACATTCTTGAACGGCGACGTATCGATCGAGACTGTCGGTTACGATCCTAAGAATCTTCAACTAAACGAAGCTCGTGGCTATCTCGCCCTGGAGTTATGTCGCGCCGCCGGTCTTCCCGCTTATTTCGCAAGTGCAGAGCCTAATAGCTTTACTTACTCGAATGCAGTTAGTGAACGACGTTCTCTTATCGATTATTCACTTCGTCCATTAATGACAGCAATCGAGCAGCGTTTATCTTTATCAGATTTTACGCCACTAGGACAAGACGTTAAGTTCGATCTCGACGATTTCTTACGCGGTAATCCGATGGAGCGCGCGCAAGTTTACGAAATCCTAAATCGAATCGGTGCTATGTCGATCGATGAAATCCGAGAAGAAGAGGATCTACTTCTATGAAAATAACTACACCGATGAACATCACAGCGGCGGATTCTAACTCTCGCACAATTAGCGGAAGAATCGTCGCATTCGAGGAAGAAGCTAACGCTTCGACTGGAAAAGTTGTATTCGCTAAAGGTTCAATTAAACCAGCTCCAGTAAAACTTAATTTAGAACATGATCGCACTCGTCCGATCGGTAAAACTTTAGACATGACACTAAACGAAAACTCAATCGACGCAGTATTTAAGATCTCGAATACGACAGCGGGCTCAGACAGTATCGCCGAGGCGATGGACGGATTACGCGATGGGTTCTCGATAGAACTTGCTGTAGACGATTACATAATGCTAAAAGACGGCACTATGCGCGTTCTAGCTGGAGAGTTAACTGGCGTCGCATTAGTAACAGAGCCAGCGGTTCGCTCGGCTCGCGTTAGCGAAGTAGCTGCAACAGAAGGCGAAGAAGTCGCCGAAGAGATTTCCGATTCCACAGTGGAAGAGGAAGTAACACCAACAACAGAAGGAGACGAAGTGGACAACACCGTCACAAACGCGGAAACCGTCGAGACGGTCGAAGCTGCTCAATCCGTAACAGCCGCAGCGAAGCCAATCGTAGGCGGATCATTTACTAAGCCACGCTTGGAGTTCACAGCTGCCAAGTATGTCGAAAACACAATCCGCGCAGCTATGGGCGACGATCAAGCTCGCCAGTACGTTCTAGCAGCGGATAACACCACAGACAACGCGGGTCTAGTACCTACTCGCCAGATGGCAGAAGTAGTAAACGGACTTTCAACTATGATCCGTCCATCTATCGACGCGATCTCTCGCGGAACTCTTCCAGACGCTGGAATGACTTTCGAGATTCCTAAGATCACTGTAGCTCCAACTGTTGCAGTGACAGCCGAAGAAGGAACACCATCAGAGACAGACCAGAACAGCGCGTTTATCTCAGTGGACGTTAAGACCTTCAGTGGCCAACAGACCTTCTCGACACAAATCCTCGACCGCAGTTCTCCAGCGTTCTTCGATGAGCTTGTTCGTAACATGGCGGCAGCTAAGGCGAAGGCAGAAAACGCTTATGTCTCAGCTGCTCTAGTTTCAGCTGCAACAGCAGACGGAACTACTACTACAACTTATCCAACAGCTGCGGAACTTCTCGGAGTCGTAGCTCGCGGAGCTGCTTCTGTTTACGGAGCTACAGCTGGACTTCCAAATGGTTTCGCTAAGAACATCATTATGGGAACTGGCCAATGGTCAAACGTAATGCAACTAAACGACAGCGGACGCCCTATCTACATGGCGCAACAGCCTCAGAATGCTGGCGGCGTAGCTCGTCCAGATTCACTTCGCGGTTCAGTCGCAGGACTCGATCTATACGTCGATCCATCACTAGCAGCAACAGACGCAGACGGCACGATCTTGATCGTGAACCCAGACGCTTACACATGGTACGAGGGGCCAACGTTCCAGCTTCGCGCGAACGTTATCGCTTCTGGCCAGATTACTGTCGGCTACTACGGTTACGGCGCACTAGCGACCAAGATCGCAGCTGGCGCATTCAAGAATAACAAGGCTTAATCCGCCACCAATCATCGGCTAGTTCGCTCCCGAGCTAGTCGAGCAGTAGAAAGGAAGAGCTAATGCCTAACATAATTACAGCTGCACAGCTGCGATCCGTCCTTGGCGTTAGCTCTTCCCTCTACAGCGACGGCTATTTAGACGACATCATCGACACAGCCGAGCAAGCGATTCTCCCTTTACTTATCCAGAACTCGACGGCTATCGTGGAATACAAGCTCGACGCTAACGTCGCTACGTTCTACACTCGTCGCGTTCACACTTTCGTCGAAGGCCAGTCGATCGTCGTAACTGGTCTTCCAGCTCCGTTTACAGCGACTCATACAGTTACGAAAGTTACAGACACTTCATTCTCTGCCGCTCTTACATCTTCGGACGTAACAGCCCGCCAGATCATTCCGAACGGAACGGCAACTCTTAGCGGCTATTCAGCTGCCACTCTCTACGTCGGTAACGCTTCCATCGAGTCCGCGATCTACGCAGTATCCATCGAAGTCTTCCAATCTCGCACAGCTGCGGGCGGTCAGATCGAAGGGCTAGATTTCGCTTCGAGTCCGTATCGCATGGGGCGCAGCTTGTTAAATCGCGTCGTAGGCCTCTTAGGTAATTACATCGACGTCGACACGATGGTCGGATAATGCCAGCTAGCACAATTCTTTCGAGCGTTCGTAATCCACTAAAGACAGCTTTAGCAGGAGTAGCGGCTAACGTCTTCGATTCAGTTCCAGAATCGCCCATCGTTCCATTCGCCGCGATCGTCCCTAACGTTCCCTATTTACAGCCGACTCTATTAGGTAAGGACACAGTAAAGCTTCGTCTTAACTTCGTCCTAACTGTAGGAGTGGCGATCTACGATAACCAGAGCGCGCTCGATAACTGGGAGCAGCTCGTAATTAGCATTCTGGCGGCTATTCCGTCAGGGTATGAAGTCGGAGACGTATCGAATCCGATTCCGTTAAACATAGGCGCGTCCGAGATTCTCGCAGGAGAGATTCAGCTCGCCACTTACTACACACAGACAAACTAGGAGATAAACATGGCCACGACCGTAATCACAGGGCGCGATCTTTCGTTTACGATCGCGACCACTTCTTACAATGAACAAGCAACAAGCGCGACGCTCAGCTGCGACGTAACTATCGATCGTTACGACGTTCTAGCTGCGACTCCAGCTTATAAGTCAGTAGACAAGCAGTGGACTTTCGACGTAGAAATGCTTTCAGACTGGGGCGCAAGTGGCTCACTCTGCGAAGCTCTATGGACAGCGGCAGAATCAGCTCCGAACTCGACTCTAGCGGTATCGCTAACAGCTGTTACAGGAGCGGTCTTCGCGTTTAACGTTCTTCCAATCTTCCCAAGCGTGGGCGGCACATCACCAAGCGCGCAGACTGTTAGCCTTAGCTTTACAGTCGTGGGAACACCTACAGAGACATTCAGCTAAGAAAAGAATCGGGAGCGAACATGAAAACAGAACTAGAAGTAACTTTCATCTCTGGAGAGGTCGCGACATACGTCGCGGCCAATCCCGAGTGGGTTAAGTGGGAACGAAAGTTCAATACCACAGTGAACGAAGCAGAGACGAAGCTTGGACTTGAAGGTCTTAACTTCTTGGCTTATAACGCGATGAAACGCGAAGCAGCTGGGAATCCAGTTAAACCTTACGAAGTTTGGATCGAAACTATCGAATCGATTACCAGCAAGAGGTCAGACCCAAAAGCTGGAGCGTCGGAAGCTTAAATCGAATCTTAATCGAGGTCGCGATGGCGACTGGGATTCCGATGAGCGAGTGGAAGACGGAAGAAGATTTACTCACAGCTATAGAGATCTTGGAGAGGCAGAATGGCAAGTAAGAAGGGCGTCTACTCGATAGAGGTCGAGCCAGCTGCGCTTAAAAACTTGATCCAGACTCTTAATCTTCTCGATAAAGAAACACAGAACGAGATCCGCGACGCCGCGCTTCCACTATCGAAGCGTTTAGCGGGTCAGCTCATGATGAGCGCGCAGGGTGCGCCAGCTCCACAGACTAAGCTCGTAGCTCAGACGATTACAGCTAAGCGAGATCGACTTATTCGCGTGGACATCGGTGGCCCGAAGAAAGTCGGTCGTAAGTACGGCGGAGAATCTTCTAAAAGCGGTAAAGGTAATAAAGTCCGACAGAACGCAGCTCCAGCGGGTGCGCTTCTCTGGGGAACGGAATACGGTGGCGGTCGAGGCACAGATTCACTCGGACGCGCTTACACCGATAGATTCAAGGCTCCACGCAATAAGCGCGGATACTGGATCGCTCCAGCTGTTGACTATTACACGCCTATAGTCGCGAAAGAATACATCGATCTCATTCAGGGCGTAATTAAGAAAGCGGGTCTCGACTAATGGCTGGCATTCCAAAAGTAAAGATAACTTTCGACGCCGACTTCGACGAATTAAAGAAGGGCGTTAAAGGCGCGCAGGGTGAAGTCGAAGGCTTCTCAAATCGTGTAGGTAAGTTCGGCAAGGTAGCCGCCGCAGCGTTCGCCGCTGCTTCTGTTGCTGCCGCTGCCTATGCTGGGAAGCTTCTTATCGATGGCGTTAAGTCAGCGATCGCAGACGAAGCCGCTCAGGTCAAGCTAGCGACATCTCTAAAGAACGTTACAGGGGCTACTAATACCCAGATTAAAGCTGTCGAAGATCAGATAACTAAGACGTCACTTCTTACAGGACTTACAGACGATCAGCTGCGTCCATCTTTAGATCGACTTGTTAAAGCTACGAAAGACGTTCAGAAGGCGCAAGAACTTCAAGCGATCGCGATCGACGTAGCGGCGGGCAGCGGGAAAAGTTTAGAAGCTGTAACTAATGCCATGGCTCGCGCAACCGAGGGGAACACGACCGCTCTAGGTAAGTTAGGCGTAGGACTGTCTTCTGCGCAGCTTAAAACTATGTCGATGGAGCAGATAACAGCTTCTCTAGCTAAGACTTTCGAGGGACAAGCTTCCAAGCAAGCCGACACTTTCCAAGGAAAGATGGCTCGTCTTACTGTTGCATTCGACGAGGCTAAGGAGACAGTCGGCTCTTATGTCCTAGACGCGATCACTCCGTTAATCTCCAGCTTCGTCGATAAAGGAATCCCAGCTATTCAGAACTTCGCTTCTGGATTATCCGTAACGCTGGGGCCAGCGTTTACGGCTATCTTTAAGGTCATTCGCGACGACCTACTTCCTATCTTGACTTCATGGTGGCGATTCTTAATTAACGACATAATCCCAGCGATTACTTCAATCGTGAAGCCAATCTTCCAAGGACTAGCTTCTGCGTTTACTACAGTGAAGAACGCGGTTTCTGCTAACTCCGAAGAGCTTGCTCCATTCTTCTCGCTTCTAAAGGGTATCTGGAACTTCATTAAGGACTATCTAGCTCCAATCCTTGGCGGAGCGTTTAAGGTAGCTTTACAGGGAATCGGAACGATCATCGCTGGACTTGTTACAGCGTTCTCTAACTTCGTGGGATTCTTGACTTCTGCGTTCAACGGTATAAAGAAGATCGTGGACTTCATTAAGAATAATCCGATTACGAATCTCTTTAGCGGTGGCAACGATAAGAGCTTGAAGGCTAGCGTCGACTTCGGCGATGGCGGTAGTGGAGTTTCTGTAGATACTTCTGGCGGCTTCGGTGGAGCTGGCGGCACTTTTGCGCCTAACGCTTCTTCTCCGACCTTTACAGGCGCGCCGCTGTCTGCTTACTCTCCAGCTATGCAGCAAGCGATCCTAGATCGAGAAGCTCTAAAGGCCGAGACCGAAAGACTTCGTAATGAACGAGCAGCTAACGCAGTGGCTCGATCTACAGCGACAGGCGGACTTTCAACAGCCGAACGAATCACGATAAACATGGGAATCGTCGGAGATCCAGAAGGTGCAGCTCGCGCAGTAGTCGACGTCCTCAATCGATCCGCAGCTCGCGGCGGTGGTGGCTTTAATAGCTTAGTGAGCGTCTAATGAGCGTCTGGAGTCCCGAATGGCAGGTAACGATCAACGGCGGCGGAGATTACACGAATCTAACGCTGGCGAATCTTACGATTACTTCTGGCCGAACAGACATTTATTCTCAGCCTAGAGCTGGCTACTGTTCTGTCCAGATTATCAATCTAGACGAATCTCCTATCGAGATCGACGTTAACGATAACGTCTTAATCAAGGTTAAAGATTCTTCTGGAACTTTTGTTAATCTCTTCGGCGGCGACGTTACAGACATTCAGGTTTCAGTCGTCGACACTAGTGGATCACAGTCGAATCAAGTTATCCGAGTGACAGCTCTTGGCGCTTTATCAAAACTGCCAGTTAGCATTACAGAAGGCGTCTTAGCTAAAGCTTTCGACGGCGATCAGATCTACACAGTGCTAAGCGATCTTCTACTTAATAACTGGAACGAAGTCGCGCCAGCTGTAACGTGGGCAGATTACGACGCGACGACGACATGGGCTAACGCCGAGAACGTAGGACTTGGAGAAATCGATCGCCCAGGAGATTACGAACTCACAGCCAGAGCAGCTTCGACGACAGACGTTTATTCGCTAATAAATACGCTGGCCACTTCTGGACTTGGTTACATCTACGAAGACGCTTCTGGTCGTATCGGTTACGCGGATTCGACTCATCGAGCGCAATACTTGGCAGCTAATGGCTACACCGAGATTTCAGCCCAAGAAGCTTTAGCTGCTTCTATTTCGACAATTAAACGAATTGCAGACGTTCGCAACAAGGTAACGATTCAGTATAAGAACGCCCAAGAAGAATCGGCCAGCGATACACAGTCGATCGGAACATACGGACAACAGGCTCAGATTATTTCGACCACGTTAGAAAACTCGGCCGACGCAATAAGCCAAGCCGACTTTTATCTTGGATTACGCGCATTCCCACAGAGCCAGTTCCAAGCTATTACTTTCACGCTAGGAAACAGCAATCTCGACGACTCAGATCGCGACGCTCTTCTTAACGTGTTTATGGGTCTACCGTTGGACATAACTAATCTTCCACCGAATCTACTGCTAGGGCGCTTTCAGGGCTTCGTCGAGGGCTGGACGTTCTCGGCGGGAAAAAATCGTCTAGACATAACTCTGAATCTAAGTCCTACGGCTTTTAGCTTGCAGTCGATGAAATGGGAAAACGTGAGTGTCGCCGAGAGCTGGAATACTTTATCTTCTACACTTATCTGGAATAACGCGACAGTAGTCGCATAAAGGAGCAATAATGGCCACTAGTCCTCTGTTCGGCTGGGAAGAACCCGACGACGTAGATTTAGTTAAAGACGGCGCAGCTGCGATCCGTACTCTCGGCAACGCTATCGACACGTCGATGGGCGATCTTCTGGGCGGTACTTCTGGCCAAGTTCTATCGAAGAACTCGAACACGAACATGGATTTTACATGGGTAACTCCAGACGACGCTAACGCTATCCAGAACGCTATCGTCGACGCTAAAGGCGATCTCATCGCAGCAAGCGCAGCCGATACACCAGCTCGATTAGCTGTCGGCAATAACGGCGAGACACTCGTAGCAGATAGTTCCACTTCAACAGGACTTCGCTATCAGTCAGCCTACAACGGCAACGGTTTCATAAATGGCGGAATGGATTATTGGCAACGTGGAACTTCGTTTAGCAGTTTTGTTGCTATTTATACCGCTGATCGTTGGTTGTGTAATCGTCAATCAGCCGTTACAGGTTTAACAATCTCACGCCAAACATCAGGATTAACAGGTATTCAGTATTCAATGCGCGCTCAACGCGACTCAGGCAATACAGGAACACAAGACATCTATCTACAAAACTCTTTAGAGTCTGCTGACTCTTATCGTTTTGCTGGTCAGACTGTAACTGTTTCATTTTGGGCAAAAGCAGGAGCAAACTTTTCTGCTACTTCATCTAATGCTTTTGCTTATCTTTATTCAGGTACAGGCACAGATCAAAACTTGTTTAGCGGTTATACAGGAAATGCAACTGTGGCAAGCAGCACAGCAATTACTTTGACAACATCTTGGCAACGTTTTTCCATTACTGGAACAGTTGGTTCAACTGCGACTGAATTAGGTGTGCGTTTTGGTTGGACACCAACAGGCACGGCAAGCACAAATGACTGGATGGAAATTACAGGAGTTCAATTAGAACTTGGTTCAGTCGCTACCTCTTTCAAGCGCGCTGGTGGAACAATCCAAGGAGAATTAGCCGCTTGCCAGAGGTACTACTACCGCAACACCACAACAGAGGCAGACGCACAGTTCGCAACTGGTATCGCCACATCAACTTCACAGGTTGATTTTATGGTTGCTTTTCCAGTTTCAATGCGTGTCAAACCATCAACGGCTGAGTATGGCAATCTTGAAGTCACAGATACCGTGACTCCTTTAGTGGTAAGTACTGCAGCAATTTTCAAAGCAACTCAGACAACCGCTTATTTTTATGTATCAAGTCTAAGTAGCGTTACTCAATACAGACCTTATTTTTTACAAGCAAATACAAGCGCAGGTTACATCGGATTTAGTGCGGAGTTATAAAATGGAAAACATAACAACAATTACAGACAAAGATGGAATTGATCACATCATAATTGATCGCGGCAACGGGGAGTTCACCTCAATGCCTAAATCAACCTATGAAGCGCAACAAGCGGAACAATCCACACCAATGGTTGCTACGGAATGAACTATCCAATCGGAACAGCCGCGGCAGTCGTCGAAGTAGCACTCGCCGAAGTCGGTACAGTCGAAGAAGGCGATAACTTAACTAAGTACGGAAAGTTCACTAAGGCCGACGGCTTACCTTGGTGCGGATCTTTCGTGAACTGGTGTTTCCACACTGCGGGCGTAAAGCTCCCATCGATGGTCTCTACAGCCGCTGGAGCGCATAAACTTAAAGAGGTAAGTCGCTGGGTAGATTCAGAGCCTAAGATAGGCGATCTTGCATTCATGGACTTTCCTCACGATGGCGTCGATCGTATCTCGCACATCGGGATCGTCGTAGGAGTTAAGCCTAAGTCAGTAATTACAATCGAGGGAAACACTTCGGGATCGGGCGATCAGCGTAACGGCGGAATGGTCATGATTAAGGAGCGCGCATTCGGGAGCGGTAAAGAGATCGTAGGCTTCGGACGTCCTAAGTTCGTGGCCTATGCTGGCGATTATCCAGTCGTCGAAGTACCTACCGACTCGGCAACGAAGCCGAAGACCAAGGAGAAAACTAATGGAAAACTTAAAGGCATTAGCCGCAAGCTGGGCGCGTAGCTTCCTCGCTGCGTCTATAGCTGTTTACATGGCAGGAGTGACAGATCCTAAAGCGATTCTTACAGCTGGCGCGGCCGCTGTTCTACCTGTCGTTCTACGCTGGCTTAATCCTAAAGATTCAGCTTTCGGGTTATCGGGGAAGTGACTCGGAAACCTCTCGCGGTAGGTCTGGCCTTAGTCCTTTCGGTCAGCCTTACCGCTTGCGGTTATCAGGGCTGGATTCGCTATGAGTGCCAAGAGTTCGAGAACTGGGAAAAGCCAGAATGCAAGCCGCCGCAGTGCGTCCCTACTGGAACTTGCACTAGAGACATCATTGGAGAAGAAGCTCCATAGACCAGCAAGGCGTCGGAGTCCAGAGGACGTCCACGCAACTTTAATCCTCATTATCGGAGCAACGTTAGCCGCTGTCTTCTTGATCGTAACCCTTGGAATTACTTACGCGCTTATCTTCGTTACACAGCCAATCGGAGCGCAAGCTCCTAACGACGCAGCTTTTATTGATCTATTAAAGACTCTATCGATCTTCTTAACTGGATCTCTGGGTGGAGTGCTTGCAGGGAACGGACTAAAGTCCAAGCCGAAAACACCAATCGACACGCCGACACCCACGCGGGAATCTTGACCTAACGGCGTTCTTACTTCACTCTTTACTCAGGGAGCGCGAACGTCGCTCCCAGTATCGGGAGCAATCATGAACGAATTAGGAATCGTCGTAGCTATGTCTATAGCTGCGATCTTATGGGCAGCGATGAGCTATTCAGTGGGTTATCGCGAAGGTCAGCGAGAAGGCTTTAAGCGCGGTCGCGCTATCTCACGTCATGCGGTCAACGTGGCGCGAGAGTTCTACACACTTCCAAGCGACATTAAGGAAGTGAAGTAATGAGCTTCTTAGATAATTACGAGGATGTCGCCGCAAGAATAGCCCGCCTATGGGCTACACACCCTACAGCTAGAGTTCAGACGAACATCGTGGACTTCAACGCCGAGAAGGGTTATGTCCTTATTCAAGCCCAGATCTTCCGCGAGTACGAGGACATCAATCCGTCAGCTACAGATTACGCATTCGGTAACGTGGCGACTTATAACGTCAACATGAAGAAGTTCTTCGTAGAAGATACGGTCACGAGCGCAATAGGACGCGCCATCGGATTATTACTGGGAGCAGATAAACGTCCGACTCGTCAGGACATGGAGAAAGTCGAGACAGTAAGCGCGAAGGTAGCCAATTCAACAGCCGACGATTACGATCCATGGACTAAAAAGTTCGGCGACGTTCCAAGTTACAAGACAGCCGAAGAAGCAGAGCAGAGCGGAATCCCTAGCTTCGGATCATCGATGGACGAGATTAAGAAGCAGCTTGGCGGAGAGCTAGTAGCAGAAGCTCCACAGTGCAGCCATGGCCATCGAATCTGGAAGCAAGCCCACGAAGGCGCGCCTAAGAACTGGGGCGGCTACTTCTGCACAGAACGCACTAAAGCGACGCAGTGCGCTCCTAACTGGTACGTATTAGCCAGCGATGGCAAGTGGAAGCCACAGGTTTAACCATGAGCGATTACATGGAGATTCTTTATCCTCAATCCATGACAGCCAAGCTTCTCCAGAATGGCGAAGTAATAGCCGAATACAAGATCGAACAGTGCGACAGCTGCGAGAAGCTCGTAAAGCTTGACAAGTTCGGCTATACCAAGGGACAAGGCCGAGAGAAGTTAATCTGGCTCTGCGGGTTATGTCGGTGAAGGTAAAGCCCACGATCGAGGATAAAGTCTTAGCTCACACAGTAGCTCTAGAACGTATCGCTCAGATCTACGGACAGCCAGACCATTCCAGTCGCTACGATCGTTCTCTGGGCTTTCATGATTACGTCGCGCAAGTGGCCGAGTCAATAGTCGCCGAGATTCTGGTCGCGAGGTTCTTAGGATTCGTGGATTTCGATCCGCGAGCTTCTAAGTTCAAGCAGACGGCAGACGTGGGATCTAACATCGAAGTCAGATGGACACGCTACGACGCTGGACAGCTCATCGTCTACGAGAATGATCGCGTAACAGACGTAGCGATTCTCGTTACTGGCACATCGCCGAATTACAAGCTTGCAGGGTGGATTCCTGTAGCCATGGCTAAGAAGCCAAGATACAAACACGCCAAACAGCCGACATGGTGGGTCACTCAGCAGAACTTACAGCCCATCGAGAATCTAAAGGGATCTAACTATGGACAAGCTTCGCTATAAGTGCCGAGTCTGCAAGAAGGAGACAGAGCAGCTCATTCGTGTAATTACAGATAATCTCCCGCCGAACATTAAGACGATTCAGTGCTGTGTCTGCTCGACCATGACAGTGGCCAGAGTAGGAGAAGACGATGGCGACTTATGAGTTCCGCTGTGAAGTGTGTTCTAAGCAGATAGAAGTCCAGCGATCCATCGAGGACAAGCTAGCCAGAGATCCTTACTGTGAGAGCTGCACTGTTCCTATGAAGCGCGTTTACTCGTTAGGTGGGATCGTGTTTCGTGGTAACGGCTGGGGCGGTAAGCCATGAGAATCTTAGACCTGTTCTGTGGCGGCGGTGGAGCGTCGGTAGGCTACGCGCGAGCGGGCTTTACAGTCGTAGGCGTCGACATGGTTAAGAAGAAGAATTATCCTTACGAGTTCATCAAGGGCGACGCTATGGAAATCCTAAAAGACTTGGATTTTCTAAACACGTTCGACGTTATTCATGCTTCGCCGCCTTGCCAGTTCTACACAGTCGCAGGAAACCTTATGAGAGCGCAGGGAAACACTACATCGAAGCCCGATCTACTTGATCCAGTGCGACAGGCCTTAATCTCTTGGGGCGGTAAATACATCATCGAGAACGTAGTAGGCGCGCCTATGGGCGGGATAACTCTCTGCGGATCATCGTTCGGCTTAAA
>JACCDQ010016744.1_pt1 | contig 15567 bp, 13 predicted proteins | sample 7446031 | NCBI WGS metagenome assembly JACCDQ01 (sample SAMN15323442, study PRJNA562643) | freshwater metagenome | isolation source: river surface water | place: USA:Blue River Watershed | collected 2017-08-17
CGGCACGGCCGCCGCCGGAGCCGGGGCCGGCGGTACGTCAGCGGCCGCGCCTGCCGGGGCCGCGGCCTCGCCGGACGCGTTGCCGGCAAACAGGCTCAGGTAGCCCTGCCCCATGTCGATGTCGGCCAGTTCCTTGCGGATCGTCGCGCGGTCCGCGTCGGAAAAGAACAGGATTTCGTACCAGCTCTCGTCGTCCTGGAACACCGAGCGGTTGCTGATGATGGTGCCGCGGTTCTGTATCCATCCGATGAAGGCCGACGCCAGCTGCTCGGACGACTCGAGGTGCGCCTCGATCACGTACGCATGCGCGCCGGCGCCGAGCAGGTCGTCGATCTGCTGGAAGTTCTCCGGCGTCAGCAGCTCGACCAGCTCGCGCGGCACCTGCAGCTGCTCCACCAGCAGGCCCTGCATCTGCTGCGGCTGCGGCGACTCGCCGCCCTTCTGCCACAGGTAGTCGCGGATCCGCTGGTTGATCGCGCCGACCCGCTCGGTGCCGGCCAGCGCCGCAAAGGACTCCGGGTCGGCGGCCAGCGAAAATTCGCGGATCGCCGCGATCGCCTCCAGCGTGATGGCCACCAGTTCGGCGCGGTCGCCGCCCTGCTCGTCGTCACGGCGGAACAGGTCCGACAGCAGCAGCGGCAGATCGAACGGCACATGGCGGAACTTGGTGCTCAGGTATTCATGCACGCGCGCGAACGAGTCGCCGATGCGGCGGTTGCCGTCGGCGTCGCCGGCGCCGGTGCGCGGCAGGTTCGCGGCGATCTCGTCGAGCATGGACACCAGGCTGCGCTGCAGCGTCTCCTCGAGGATGCCGCCGAGCTCAGCCTCGCCGAACTCGCTGCCGCTGACCTGGCTCAGCTCGCGCAGGTCGGCGATGAAGTCGACGATGCCGTTGACGATGCGGCCGCTGTCGAACGGCGCCGAAGCCGATGCCGGCAGCGCGTCGGTGATGCCGCGGATGTCCTTGCTGAGGCCGCGGTACTGCAATTTTTCGGTTGAACGAACCATCCACGACAGCGGCTTGCGGATGTCGTCGGCGACCTGGCCGACCAGTTCCGCGTCCTGCGCGGCCACGGCCGACGCCAGCAGCCCGAGCAGCGGAATGCCGTTGCGGACCATGCGGAAAAACACTTCCTGCTCCGTGTCCGCAGCGGACGGCGCAGCAGACGGCCCGGCGGATGGCGCGGCGGATGGCGCGGCCACCGGCTGCGCCTTCGGCGGCGGCTCGGCAGCATCCTTTTCCGCGGCGGCGCGAGACGGTGCAGCGCCGACCGCAGGCAGGTCGGCGGGCGGTGCGGCGTCGGCCACCGGAGCCGCAGCGGGCACCGGCGACGGCACGTCGGCGGCCGCGTCGCCGGAAGCGCGCTGGTAAGCCACCTGCAATTCCTTCAGCAGCGGCTCCGGCGCCTCGCCGTCAGCGCGCTCGGACACCGCCTTCTCGCGCAGCAGCTTGATCGCATCCAGCGAGCGCAGCAGCAGGTCGACCGAGCCCTTGTCGAGCGCGGCCACGCCTTCGCGCACCAGTCCCAGCAGGTCCTCGGCACGGTGCGTGATTTTTTCCAGCGCCACCAGTTCCATCACCCGGCTCAGGCCCTTGAGCGAATGGAAGGCGCGGAACAGCCCGGACAGCTCCTCCGCGTTCAGCGCCTCGCCGTCAGCCTTGACGAGCAGCGCCTCGATCGCCTCGATGTGCTCTTCCGTCTCGACCGCGTATTGCGCCCAGATTGTTTCGATGAAGTCGTCGGACATGGCCCCGGCCCCAGGTCGTGGCGGCACGCGCCGCAGGCGCGCGCCGTTAGCGTTGTCAGATTCCCAGCGTCTTGCGGATCGCCTTGACGATCTCGTGACCCTTCTTCGCGCCGAGGTCGAGGCTCATCGCGCCGGACGGCTTGGCGATCACGTCGGCCGCGCCGAGCTTGCGCGCCTCGAGCGCCTGCGGCGAACCGGCCTGCGCGACCGACGAGACGATGATCACCGGCACGTCGCTCAGCAGGCGCAGCCGGCGCAGGCATTCGATGCCGTCCATCTGCGGCATTTCGATGTCGAGCAGCACGAGGTCGGGCTTGTCAGCCTTGATGCTCTGCAGCGCTTCGAGGCCGTTGCCGGCCTCGCCCTGGACCATCAGGTCGGTGTCGGCCGCGACGATCCCGCGCAGCAGCGCGCGCATCACGAAGGAGTCATCGACGATCAGGATTTTTTTCTGGCTCATGTTGTGTCCTGCGCCCCGGTTCTCAACCGGGGCTGGAGAGGGTTCCAAACGGCGACTTGCCCGCGATGCGGGCGAGTCGCCGACCAATGTCTTCCGGCGACAAAATCGCCGATGCGAGTTCTGCGCCGATCACGGACGCCGGCATGCCGTCGACGACGCAACTGGCCGGATCCTGCGCAATGATGGTCGCGTCCTTGCGCTCGACCAGTTCGCGGCAGCCTTTCATGCCGTCACTGCCCATGCCTGTCATCACCACGCCGACGACCTCGCACGAGAGGCCGGCGGCGGACTTGAACAGCAGGTCGGCGTTCGGATGGAACGGCGCCTCGGGATGCAGGCGCTCGAATGCGCGCAGGTGGCCCGGCGCGGTCTCGCGCACCAGCAGGTCGGTGCCGCCCCTGGCGATCACCACCTGACCGGGCTCGAGGCTCATGTTGTCGGTGCTCTCGACCACGTCGAGCCCGGTGTCCTTGCGCAGGTGCGTGGCAAGGCCGTGCGTGAACATCGGCGGCATGTGCTGCGCTATCACGACCGGGCAGTTCAGCTTGCCCATGCCCTTGAGCACGCGCGGCAGCGTCGCCGGACCGCCGGTCGAGATCGCGATCACCACCAGCCCCGGCGCCGAACGCTTCTCGGAACGCCGCAGCACTGCCGGCAACGCCAGCTCGGCCGGCGGCGCGGCAGCGGCGGCCGGGCTGGCCGCGCCGTCGCGCAGCGCCGACGGCATCACGAAACTGCGCTGGCGGCGCTTGCCCCAGAAGCGCAGCTTCTCGACCAGCTCCTCGCCGATCTTCACGATGTCGAGCTGCACGAACGACGACTGCTTGGCGATGAAGTCGACCGCGCCCAGCTCGAGCGCCTTCATTGTCGTCGCCGAGTCGCGCTCGGTCAGGCTGCTGAGCATGATGATCGGCGTCGGATTCGCGGCCATGATCTCGCGCGTGGCGTCCAGCCCGGTCATCACCGGCATCTCGACGTCCATCGTGATCACGTCCGGCCTGAGCTCCTTCGCCATGTTCACCGCGATCTGGCCGTTGGCAGCCTCGCCGACGATCTCGATGTCGCCGAACTCGCTGACCATCCGGCGGATGGCGATACGCATGAATGCCGAATCGTCGGCGATGAGCAGCTTGATCATGCAAACACCTTCGTGTCGTTGCGCACATACCAGGAGCCGCCGTGACCGAAGCGCGACTCGAAGTATTCCGGCGCCAGCAGCCTCACCGCGCTGCCCAGCACCATCACGCCACCCGGCGCGATCGCGCGCGCCAGCATGGTCTGCACCTGTTTCTTCGCATCGTCTTCGAAATAGATCAGCACGTTGCGGCAGAACACCAGGTCGATGCCGTCAAACGGCGGCAGCTTGTCCAGCAGGTTGAAATGCGAGAAGCGAACGTAGCTGCGCAGCCAGTCACGCACCGCGAAAAACCGTTCGCCGCTGTCATTCCGGTCGTCGGGCTGCGGCGCCGGCTGCAGGATGTCCATCCATTCGCCCGGCATGCTGCGGATCGAGCCCATCGCGATATTGCTGTAGACGCCGTCGCGCGCGGTGCGCAGCACCTGGTTCGACAGGTCGGACGCGAACACCGACAGGCTCCAGCCGTCGACGGGCCGCGCGCCGAATTCATTCCACGCGACCTTGTTCTCGCCCAGCATGACCTTCAGCGCCATGAACGCGAGGTCGTAGGCTTCCTCGCCGGTCGAGCAGGCGGACGACCAGATCTTCAGCCGCCGCTCGCGCTCGCGCAGCGACAGCAGGTAGGGAATGATCTCCTTGCGGGTCATGTCCATCAGGTCCGGCTCGCGATAGAAATAAGTCTCGTGCACCGTCAGGCACTCGACCAGCGACTGCCATTCCGGATGGTCGCCCGGATAGCTGTTCATGCGCGACACCCAGTGTTCGAGCTCGGGCAGCGGCACCATCTGCATCACGCGCGCGAGCTTGCGTTCGACCAGGCCGCCGGGCTTGATGCCGAAGCGGGATTCGACGCCGGACATCAGCTGCTCCAGCGAAGCGTTGAAATTGCGGTCGCCTGCCTGGCGGCCGCCGGGGGCGGACGTGAGTCCGGACAACAGATGGGCGGACAATCGTATTCCTTCTTCAGATTGAGCGGCTGGCCAGCGGATCGAGCGAGAACAGCGACACCAGCCGGCCGTCGAGCTGCCCGACCTCGGGCAGATAATCGCTCTGGCGCGTGCGGATCGGCGTGATGTCGCTTTCCGGTATCGAGATCACGCCGTCGACCTTGTCGGCCAGCAGCGCCCAGCTGGCGCCATTGACCTTCACCAGGATGTAGACCGGGGCGTCGGCCGGATCGCGCGCCGCGTTCGACGGCGCCAGCAGCTTGCGCAGGTCGAGCGAGGCCGCGAGGCTGCCCTTGACCTGGATGATTTCCGGGAACGCGCCATCGCCGTCCGGCAAGGCCGACCCCTCGAAATATTCTTCAATACGGTCCACACGCGACAGCTCGAGTGCGCAACGCTCGCCGGCCACGCTGAAGGCGAGCAGCTTGCGCACCGTGCCGGCGTCATTCGCCAGAGCGAGCGTCGCCGGCACATGCTTGCCGAGGAAGCGACTGTACTTGTCGCGCAGTTCCTGCGACAGCAGGCCGCCCAGCGACAGCACGCCGGTCATGCGGCCGCGCCATGCGCCGATGCCGGGCACATAGCCGGACAGCTGGCTGTCGCCGACCGTCAGCGCCTGCATGCCGGCGCTCGAATGCGCCTCGATGCCGATCACTTCGGCGATCGAGATGCCCAGCCTCAGGCCGCCGACGGCGACCACGATCACATAGCCGGCCGCAGCCGTGCGCGGCTGGCCGAGCACGCGTGCAAGCGAAATCACCAGCAGCGCCGTCTCGCGCAACTGCATCAGGCCGTCGACTTCGTCGCCGACGCCCGGCAAGGCCGTCATCGGGCTGATCTCGACGATCTCCTGAACGTCCGCCATCGGCAGCGCGTACACCTCGCCGCCGTCGCGCATCACCAGCAGGCGCAGGTCGTCATCCTGCACGCGCGCATCGCGCTGCACCTCCAGGTCCTGCGCATGGCCGAGCACCCCGCCGCCGCCGTCGGGCACGTCGCAGGGGGCGACCTCGTGCAGGCCGAGCAGGCGCTCGTCAAGCAGCAGCACCAGCTCGCCGCCGGCGCGGAACTCGCCGCGCACCAGCGAACCGGAGCCGTCTTCGTCGTACAGGGTCAGTTCGTCCTCGTCCAGCGTCAGCTTGTTGAGCACCTTGTCGACCTGCACCAGTACGGTGTCGTCGCGCCCGGCGACCATCAGCAGGTTGCCGGCGAAACTGGCCGAACGGGCCGGCATGCCGAGCCGGCACGCCAGGTCCATCTTCACGACCACCATGCCGCCGACGTTCACCAGCCCTTCGACTTCGGGCGGCGCGTACGGCAAGGGCGTCACCGGCAGCGGCTCCAGCACCTTGCTGATGCCCCTGGCCGGAAACGCCATCCGGCTCGGGCCCAATTCAAACAGCACCAGCTCCATCGGACGCGGCTACCCTCAGATGACGAATTTCTTGATTTCGCGGCGCGTCGAGTCGGCCACCTTCGACAGCTCGATCATGCTGGCGGCCAGCTCTTCCGACGCGGCCGAGTTGCTGTGCGCGATCTTGTCGAGGTTGGACACGTTCTCGTTGATCTCCTGCACCATGCGGCCCTGCTCCTCGACCGCGGCCGAAATGCGCTGCAGCATGCTGTCGGTCATGTTCGAGCTCTGCACGATGCGCTCCATGTCGCCGCTGACCTCGCGCACCGCGACCACCGCGCGGCTGGCTTCCGACACCGCCTGCTGGATCAGCTGCGTGATCTCCTTGGTGCTCTCGCCGCTGCTGGCGGCCAGCTTGCCGACTTCCTCGGCCACCACCGCAAAGCCCTTGCCATGCTCGCCGGCACGCGCGGCTTCGATCGCCGCGTTCAGCGACAGCAGGTTGGTCTTGTTCGCGATCTTCTCGATCACCTCGGTGATCTTGCTGATCTTCTCCGAGTTCATCGAGATGCCGTTGACCACCTCGACCATCTGCGCCATCTTGTGCTGGCCCTGGCGGACGATCTCGGCCGACTCCTGCGCCTGACGGCTGGCGGTCTCGGTGCTGGACGAAATGTCGTTGATCGCGGTCGCGGTCTGGCGGATCGCCGACACGACCTGGCCGATGTACTGGGTCTGGCTCTGCGCGCCGTCGGCCAGCTGGCCGATCGCGGTGCTGGTCTCGCTTGCCGCGCGGGCGACCTGCTGCGCGTTCTCGCCGATGTCCTTCATCGAGCCCGCCAGCGCCACCAGCGAACGGTTGATGTCGTCCTTCAGCTTGGCCAGGCTGCCGATCGCCTCGGCCTTCACGCGCGGGGTCATGTCGCCCTGCGCCAGCGCGTCCATCACGCCGACCACGTCGCCGACGATGCCGCTGAGCGTGTCCATCGCCTTCTGCGCGTTTTCGAGGATGCTGCGGTAATTGCCGCGCTCGTCGGCCAGTTTCACGCGCACCGAGAAATCACCGGCGGCCATCGCGGCCATCACGTCGCGCAGCGACTCGACGGTGCGCGAGGTGCGCGTCTGCGCGTCCGACACCTTCAGCAGGATCTGCGGGAACAGGCCGGCCATGCCGGCGGTCTGCGGCACGCGGTTGAAGCTGCCCTCGGCCATGCGCGAGATCACGGTCAGCGACTCGCGCAGCGTGGCCTCGACCTGGTCCATCGACGCGTTCACGCTCTCCGCGCAGCGATGCAGCCGCGAATTCGACGGCACCAAGACCAGGCGGGGTTCGAGCACCCCGCGGCTGAAGCCCTCGAGGACGCGCTCCATGTCCCTGATCAGCTTCTCTTCAGTACGCCGGCCGCGCAACACCAGCGCGCCGACCACCAGCGCGAGGCCCAGCGCCGCCAGCGGCACCGGCGGGAAGGCCGTCAGCAGGATCACATACGCGCACAGGACGGCCAGCAGCAGCGTCAGCATCGCCACGCCCGCCACAGGCGACAGCTCAAATCGATTGAAGCGAGAGAACCAGCTCTTCATAGTTCATGCCTTTGTCATTCAGTACTTGCTGCAAAACTTCACGCGACGCGCCGATCGCGTCGCGCGCCCCCGCCTGCCGTTCGGCCGACAGCATCTTCCGGTACAGTTCGGCGACGATCGGGATCGCGCGCGGATTGGCCTTGCGGCGCACCGAGTAGTAGCCGATGGTGCTGCCGTTCACGTCGACCGACGGCGTCACGTTGGCCAGCACCCAGTAATAGCTGCCGTCCTTGCACATGTTCTTCACGTACGCGAAGATTTCGCGGCCGTCCTGGATCTCGTCCCACAGCATGCGGAACACGCCGCGCGGCATGTCCGGATGGCGGATCACGTTGTGCTGGATGCCGATCAGCTCCTGCTCTTCATAGCCGGAAATTTCGATGAAGACGCGGTTCACATAGGTGATGCGCCCCTTGATGTCCGTCTTGGACACGATGAACTCGTCATCGCGCATGACGAGTTCATTCTCGGTTGGAACAATGTCTTTACGCTTGCTCATAAACGGATCCCTCGACGCGTCCTTTCTTTTGTCATCGTTATTCCTCTGCCCCCGGCGGCCCGCCGCTTTCAGGGCCGGCAGGCCATCACTTTTTCCCTCGGCACGCCGAACAGCTTTTCGCCGCTGCGCCCGACGAAGAAGGTCTCCACGCGCCCGAGGCTCTTGACCTCGATGAAGCCGCGCGACTCCAGTTCGAAATGCCCTTGCAGCAGCGCCGCCGTCTGCGGCGACACATGCACGCGGCCGGGCTGCCCGGCCGACTCCATCCGGCTGGCGACGTTCACCGTGTCGCCCCACAGGTCATAGGTGAACTTGCGCACGCCGATCACGCCGGCGATCACCAGCCCGCTGTGCACGCCGATCCGCATGTTCACCGCGCTGCCGGTGCGCTCGCGCATCTCGGCCAGCGTGTCGATCATCTCGAAGGCCGCGTTGCAGACCGCCACCGCGTGGTCGTCGCGCTCGATCGGCACGCCGCCGGCCAGCATGTAACAGTCGCCGATGGTCTTGATCTTCTCCAGCCCGTAGCTTTCGGTGATCAGGTCGAACTTCGAGAACAGCTCGTCAAGCATGTCGACCAGCGCGGTCGCGGTGGTCTTGCGCGTCATTGCGGTGAAACCGACCAGGTCGGCGAACAGCACGCTGACCATCGGGAACGAGTCTGCGATCCGCTCCTCGCCAGCGCGCAGGCGCTGCGCGATCGAACGCGGCAGGATGTTCAGCAGCAGCTCTTCGGTCTTTGCCTGCTCCTTGGCCAGCTGCTCGTGCTGGCGCTTGAGCTGCTGCAGCCGCAACAGCTCCTGGTCGCGCAGCAGCTTCTTTTCGATCGAGGTCGTCACCCGCGCACGCAGCAAGACCGGATTGAACGGCTTCGTCAGGTAGTCTTCCGCGCCCAGCTCGATGCAGCGCACGCCGTCATCGTTGGCGCCGGCGCCGCCGGAAATCACGATCACCGGCGGCCACGCATGGTGCGGCGAATCGCGCAGCAGCTCCAGCACCTGCATGCCGTTCATCTGCGGCATTTCCATGTCCAGCAACATCAGGTCGAAAGGCTCGCGCATCAGCAGCTAGACCGCGGCCATGCCGTTGTCGACCTCGCGCACGTTCTTCAGCCCGACCTGCTCCAGCGAGCGCCGCAGGCCCATGCGGATCAGCTGGCTGTCGTCAACCAGCAGCACCCGCGCGTCGCCAATGCCGCGCTCGGCCGGCGACAGCGCGCCGAGCGCATCAGCGTCGGCGGCGGCCAGCGCCGTGGCGGCGGAAGGAATCGTCACGCCCGGGCCGACCTGCTCACAGCGGCAACAGCTCGTCGATCTTCGCGAGCAGCTGCTTCGAGGTGAACGGCTTCGAAATGGTGTCGTTTGCGCCTGACAGCAGCGCCGAGTCCAGCCCGTAACGGGCGCTGACGACGCGGCTGCCGCCGGACATCGTCAGGATCGGCACGTCCGGGAAGGACTTGCGCAGGTGATCGATGAAATCGACGCCGTCCATTTCGGGCATCACCACGTCCGAAATCACCAGGTCGATCTTGTCGGCCAGCGCGAACTGCTCCAGCGCGTCCGCACCGTTGGCGGCCTCGAGCACGCTGAATTTTCTTAATTCCAGAATCTCACGCAGACCCTCGCGCAGGAGGTCCTCGTCATCTACCAGCAAGATTGTCTTTGACATGCCTTAATCGCAAACTTTATCGTTTTATTTTGTATAACCAAATCAGACAATCGTGCATATCTTCATAGCTTTACACGGCAGTGGATCCTAACATTTCTCAAAAGAAATTTGTTGATCTACAGCAATTTTTGCCGTGTAACGCCGGCGCTGCCCGGAGGGGTCGCTGCTCAGCTCAGCGGCGTATCCGACAGTGCCGCCACCTCGCGGATCTCGCCGATCCGTGCCAGCACGCGCTGCAGCTCACCGGCCAGCACGTCAATCGATGCATCGAGCGCGTCGTCCGTGCCGCCGTGGTGGATCTGCAGCTCCAGCGCCGCCGCCAGATCCGCCAGCGGCCTGGCGCCCAGCGTCGCGGCCACGCCCTTCAGGCTGTGCATCAGCCGCATCGCGGACTCGAGATCGTCCTCGACCAGCAGCCGGCGCAATTCAGCGACGGTGTTCGCCTTCAGCTCGCAGAAGCGCCCGAGCAGCTTGTGATAACTCTTCACGCGGCCGTCGCAGAACTCCAGGCCCTGGGCGACGTTCACCGGATCGGCATCGCCGGCTGCTGCGCGCACCGGCGCCTCCGATGGCGCGGCCGCCGCGGCAGCCGCCGCCTGCTGCGGAATCCAGCGCGCCAGCGTGGCGTACAGGCTGGCCGGCGACACCGGCTTGGTCAGGTAATCGTTCATGCCGGCGTCACGACACTCCTGCCGGTCTTCCTCGAACGCGTTGGCCGTCATCGCAATGATCGGCAGGTCGCGGAAGGTGGTGGTCTTGCGGATGCGGCGCGTCGCTTCGAGTCCGTCCATCACGGGCATCTGCACGTCCATCAGCACCGCGTCAAAGCGCGCCTCTTTCAGCTTCGCCAGCGCATCGGCGCCGTCGGTCGCCTGCTCGACCATCAGGCCGGCGCTCTCCAGGATCTCGGAGGCGATCTCGCGGTTGATCTCGTTGTCGTCCACCAGCAGCACCTGCGCGCCCGAACGCAGCGTGGTCACCGGCTCGGCGGCCTTGGCCGACTGCCCCGGACCGCTGCCGCGGCCAAGCCGCGCGGTGAACCAGAAGGTGCTGCCCTTGCCGTATTCGCTCTCGGCGCCGACCTCGCCGCGCATCAGCGCGACCAGCTGCTTGGAGATCGCCAGACCGAGGCCGGTGCCGCCGAACTTGCGGCTGACCGACTCGTCGGCCTGCTGGAAACTCTGGAACAGGTTCTTGCGCTGCTCGTCGGTCAGGCCGATGCCGGTGTCGCTGACGCTGAAGTGCAGCTTCAGGGACTCGCCGCTGTCCTCCAGCAGCCGGCAGGCGATCGTCACCGTGCCGCGCTCGGTAAACTTGATCGCATTGTTCGCATAGTTCAGCAAGATCTGCCCGAGCCGCAGCGCGTCGCCCTTCAGGTAAGGCGGGATCTGCGGGTCGATCTCGATCTTCAGCGCCAGCTGCTTCGACGCGGCGCGCTCGAGCACCATGTTCTCGACGCGCTTCATCAGGTGGCGCGTCTCGAAATCGGCTTCCTCGATGACCATCTTGCCGGCCTCGATCTTCGACATGTCGAGGATGTTGCTGATCACGCCCAGCAGGTGCTGGCCGGCCTCGCCGATCTTGCTGAGTCGCTCCAGCAGCACCGGATCGGAACTACCGCGCTGGATCAGGAAGGTCATGCCGATGACGGCATTGAGCGGCGTGCGCAGCTCGTGGCTCATGTTGGCGAGGAAGCGGCTCTTGGCCTGGTTTGCTGCCTCGGCCGATTCCTTGGCCTTCAGCAGGTCGAACTCGAACTGCTTGCGCAGCGTCAGGTCGCTGTGCGCGCCGACGATCCGCTCGACCGCGCCGTCCTGCTCATGCGACACCACGCGCGCGCGGCACATGATCCACTTGTAGCTGCCGTCGCTGGCGAGCATCCGGTATTCCAGCACCAGCGCCTCGGACGATGAACGGGCCTGGCAGAAAGTGCGCCAGACCATTTCGCGTTCGTCCGGATGGACCAGGTTGAGCAGCGACTCGCGGAAATTCTGCGGAAAATCCTCGCGCTCGTGGTCGAGCATGTTGAAGAAGGCCTGGTTGCAATAGAACTCGTCGGTCTGCAGGTTCCAGTCCCAGATGCCCTCCTGCGTCGCCTCCAGCGCGATGCTGTAGCGCTCCTCGTTCGCGCGGATCATCTCGAGCGCGTGCTGCAATTCGGCGGTGCGCTGGTGCACCAGCTTCTTCAGCGTGTTGCGGTGCGCGTCGAGCTCGGCGGCGTCGAGGAATTTTTGCGTGATCTCTTCCAGCGTGCAGAAGAATCCCGAGATGCGCCCGTCAAAGCGACGCACCGGCGTCATCTCTGCCCAGCCGCGGAAAACCTGACCGTTCTTTGCAATCAGCGCCTGCTCGCCCGACCATTTTTCGCCGCGCAGCAGTTCATCCCACACGCGGCGCAGGCGCGCGCGTTCGCCCTCGTCGGCCAGCAGCGACTGCAGCGGCCAGCCCTTGATGTCCTCGGGCGCGTAGCCGGTGGCGTCGGTGTAATTCTGGTTGACATACTGGATTTCGCCGGAGGCGTCGACCAGCATCAGCGCTGACGGGCACTGCCCGACCACCTGCCACAGCGTATGCGCCTCGACCTCGAGCGGCGTGCCGCCGCTGGCCGGCATGCCCGAATGCGCGCCGTGCGCGCGTCGGCCATGGCCGGCATATTTCGAAAACAGGCGCTTCAGCGGCCCCAGGTGTGCGGGAGTGCTCATGGCAGATCTTTTCGTCGGAAAGAGGGAAGACGCAGGTCGGGGACAACCTCAGAGCGGCGCATCGCGCGCGACGCGTTCGAGTGCCGCGACCTCTGCGGCTATGGCTTCGGGGACACCGAGCCGGCGGCTGGCGGGGCTGCTGAAACGGGCAAATTCACGCAGGAACGTGATGCGGCTGCCGGCCGACAGCAGCGAGCGCGCCATCGTCTCGGAAAAGCGCGACCATTCGCCGGCCAGCGCGTGCGTCAGCTCGACGCCGATACCGGGCATTACGCTGGCGAGGATGTCGCTCTCCTGCAGCAGCATCGCCATGCAAGCGAAGCTGCCCGGCTCGAACGGCGTGCCGCTCATCCGCTGGTGATGCTCGCGCACGCGCGCCGGATCGGTCATCAGGATCAGCTCGGCCGCCTGCCGGCAATCGTCATCCGCCATGCCGGCGGCCTGCATCAGCGGACGCAAGGCATCCACCGAAGCCAGCTCGATCTGCGACGGGAACTGGTTGACCAGGCCGCTGTGCAGGAAATCATGCGCCAACATCGCCAGCACCTGCAGCCATTCCGCATGGTCGGGGCGCGCGTCGAGCGGCCGGCCGCACTCCTGCCGGGTCAGCAGCAGCAGGCACGCCAGTGCGCTCAGGGTGTCGGCGATGTGCAGGCGGTTGTGATAGCCCGGCTCGTTCCCGGCGCGGCTGCGGCGCAAGCCATCGTCTTCGATCGCCTGCGCGACCGCCGCAATGCAATCCGCGATCGCGCGCTCGCCCGGGCCGGGAACGGCGTCGCGCGGATGGCCCAGTTGCGCCAGGCAGCCGGCGGCGACCGCAGGCAACCCGATCCACTGGTCGCGCCAAAGGCCGCGCAAGCGCAGGAACTCGCGCTGCAGGTCCGGCAGGGTCAGATTTTTGTTCTCCATTACATGCCGCATTGTCGTTTGGCCTATTTTACAATCGTTTTCCTAGAGGCAAGATTGCTTCAGAGCAATTGAATTGGTAAGCTGGCAAATTCTGCAGGCGGCCCGCCGGCCACGCGCGCGCTGCGCGACCGGCACGCCGCCTGACGCATTTTTCGACCGATGCTGCTCCGTCCCTGTCGGCCGCGCGCCCTTGCCGGCGCGGGCATCCGGGGCAGCCTGGGAGCACGTGAGTGAACAAAGAAGTGAGCGCCAGTTTTGGCGTGGACATTGCGCGGCTGCATGCGCTGGGCGCGGTCGATCCGTATTCGCAGCAGAGCCTGGACCTGTATGCGTCGGGCGAACTGGTCAGCAACGAGCGCCTGTATTTCACGCTGTGGGGCTGTTCCGAACTGAATCTTGCGCTGTTCGACCCGAAGACCCGCATCTGCACGGCCGGCCAGCCGGCCGAGGATGCCTACTTCATCATCAGCGGCAATTGCCTCGGCGTGCAGGGCAACCGCATCTACCGGCTCGGGCCCGGCAGCGTGATCGGGCTGGCCGAAGGCATTGCCGGCATCGACTACGTGATGACGGTGATCTCGGTCGGTGCGGTGCAGGTGCGCAAGCTGCCCATGCACAGCATTAACATGCTGATCCAGAACATGAACTCCGGACTGCGCGGCATCATCCGTTCTCTGGTGATGCGCACACTCAAACTCGACGCGCCGACGCCGCAACTGCGATGAACAATTTCAATGAAATTTCGCTGACCAAGGGCGAAGTGCTGTTCGAGGCCGGTGCGCCGGCCGACAAGCTCTACCTGATCCAGTCCGGCGCGGTCGGCATGGCGGACAAGAGCGGCCGCGTGTTCGTCACGCTGAAGGCCGGCGAATCCTTCGGCGAACAGGCGATGCTGCAAGGCGGCATCCGCGGCGCGTCCGCCATCGCGGTGGAAGACTCGGTCTGCCAGGAGATCACCGTCGACGGCCTGCGCGACATGCTGAAGTACCAGTCGCCGATCATGATCGCCGTGTTCGAGGCGCTGATGCTGCAGCAAAACATGCACAACGAACTGCGCGCGAAGAACTGACGCAACCGCGCGCGATCACCGTCAGCGGCGCGCCGCCGCGATCTTTTCGCACCCTTTCCATTCGCCGCTGCGCTGCAGCGCTTCCAGCATCTCGAGCACGATGCGCCGCACCACCAGCGCGGCCTCGCCCGGCGGCACGTCTTCCGACTCGCACAGCGACACTTCGCGCGCAATCGCGCCGGGCAGCAACGGCACGGCCTGCAACCGGTCTTCGTCAACCTCGCGATGTATCGCCGACCACGGCAGCACGCTGCAGGCGTCGCCCGACTCCACCAGCCGGATCAGCAGGTCCGGCGAGCTGATCTCGGCCACCAGCCGGTAGTTCAGGTTCGCGTTCAGGAAGGCCAGGTCGAGCCGCGTGCGCGTGGCGTTCGGAACGCTCGGCAGCGCCAGCGGCAGCTTCGCCAGTTCCTCGAGGCTGATGCCGGAAGTGCGGCGCAGGCTGGCCGCGCGCGGCAGCGCGACGTACAGCTCCTCACGGAACAGCGGCTGGATCGCGATGCCGCGCTGCGGCAGCGCATCAATGGCAATGGCCATGTCCAGTCCGCCCTGCGCGACCAGTCCGGCCAGTTCGGAGCTCGGCCGCACGATCACTTCGAGCAGGATGCCGGGGCAGGCGCGCAGCGCCTCCAGCAATGGCACCAGCAGCAGCCGCGCGACGCCGCCCGACATGCCCACCGACACCCGGCCGGACGGATGTTCACGCTCGAACGACACCGCGCCTTTCAGGTCTTCGACGTGGCGCAGCAGCCCCTTCGCATGCCGGTACAGCACTTCGCCGGCGACGGTCGGCTTGACGCCGCGCACGCTGCGCTCGAGCAGCTTGCTGCCGAGGTCGCGCTCGAGCCCGGCGATCTGCTGGCTCAGCGCCGGCTGCGCAATGTGCAGCGAATCGGCAGCGCGGGTCATGTTGCCGTAGTCGACGGTGGCAAGGAAATACTTCAGCTGCTTGATGTCCATCGGCCCGCTTTCCTTTCCGGATTCTGATAGGCCAGGCTTATCGTTCCATGCTGCCGCCTGTGCGCCGCATATTACCCGACAAGTTTCTCCCGGCGCGACCGGCTTTTCAGCAGGGCGCGAAAGAATAATTCCACCTTATGGATCAATAAGAATTCCATATTTCACGCAATGCAGGCGAGGAATTAATCTAAGCGCAACCAACCAGACGGGAGCCCGGCATGATCCGACCGACGCACGCAGACCAACCAACGTCGGCCGGCCTCGCCCTCCTCCCTTCTCCCGAACGCCCTTCCGCTTTTCCCTCGCAATAGCCGCCGATCCGCGGCAACACCCCCCGAATTTTCGCAGCCCGCCATCACGGCGGGCGTGGCCCCGTACTCGCAAGCAGAGGAGACGCCGATGATCTGATCCGAACCGCGCAACATGTATTCCGTTACCTGCAGCACTGTAGTCATCACACCAAGAGGCCGCAAAGGCCAAACAACAAGGAGGAGACGATGAAACAGCAACGCGCATCAACTGGAATGAAAG
>JACCDQ011452566.1_pt1 | contig 15561 bp, 15 predicted proteins | sample 7446031 | NCBI WGS metagenome assembly JACCDQ01 (sample SAMN15323442, study PRJNA562643) | freshwater metagenome | isolation source: river surface water | place: USA:Blue River Watershed | collected 2017-08-17
CCTCTTGCTTGTAATAATTTCGCCAAAGATGCCGCTATAATCCCCTTCCCTAAAGAAGAAGTTACACCGCCAGTAACAAAAATATATTTCGTTTGATTCATTCTGTTTTAGTTTGTATTGTAGTTGTGTAAAAAACGTCGCAAAAATACAATTATAAATTGAGAAAAAGCGAATTTAAAAATGTGAAAATATGAAATTTTAAATTTGCATTATACTTCTTTATAAATCGAAGATTTTAATGAATTTTATTCCTCAAATGGGTTTCGGATACTGCTTTTTAATAGTGCGAATTAAATCCTCTAAGCCATTTAGTTTTAATTCGTAAACCAATTGCAATTGTTGTCCTAATTCCCCTTTAGGAAAACCTTTGTTATTATACCAAACCACATAATATTCAGGCAAATCAATTAAGTACCACCCTTCGTATTTCCCGAAAGGCATTTTGGTATGTGCTAATTTGATGAGTTTTTTTTGGTCGTTTTCCATTTGGTTTTACTTTGCCACTTTAACTGTCAAATCAGCATCGTAATACAAAATATACATCCCTTTATTAGCAAAACCTCCCGTTTCATTTTTGAAATAATCAAACTTACTTTCTACTTGTTCCGTCATTTGAATTGAGGCACTTTCTAAAAAACTATTGGATTGAGACAAACGCATCAAAGCATCAAAAGTCACATCAAACCCTCGAGTAGCAAAAGCATTTGGCGTTATCTTATTTTTGAGTTTGTAGTTTTTTTCAAAAGTGGTAGCTTCTGGACTATTGTTTTCTCGCGTCATTGATGGATACAATAATTTTAGCTTTAACAAATCAGAAAACTCAATTTCGTCAGTATCCAAAGTTTCATTAGGCTCCAAAATCACCAATTGGATTGCACAATCTTTTAGTTTTGACAAAAGTAGTTTTAAGGTTGCCTTAATCAAAACTGTACTTTCCGTCTCTAGCACAACATAATTTATTCTGTCTTTTTGCAATTTACTCGACAAACTTTCCTGAATTAATGCTCCAACCTCAGTTAAATTGACTAATCGAACATCTTTTTGATTGTCTTGAATGTATTTTTTAACCGACACTTTCTTCTTATCTACCACCGCAATAATATTTCCGTTTTTGGAACGCATATAATCAAAAATAGCGGAACGAAGTAACGAAGGAGATGTAATTGTTTGAAACAAATTAGGGTATGATTTCCCTATTTCTTTTGACAATGGCGAAATAACCGCTACTTGATTCGCACTCAATAATTCGGCTGTTTTCTCTACATTCGTTTGATAAAATGGCCCTATGACTGCATTGTAATTTTCCAAATGATTGTCAGAAATGAGTTTTGCCACATTAGAACTACTTTTAGTTTCTTCCGAGTCAAAAACACTCACATCTACTTTGATTCCGAGTTGTTTAGCTGAATCAATCGCCAACAATGCACCTGAATAAAAATCCAAAGTCATATTCAAAAACTTGTCTTTTTTTAGACGCTTTACAACCGAATTAACCGTGTCGTTTTGTACTTTATTCAAATTAAAAGGCAACAACAAAGCTAGTTTCTTCGATTGATTTACCGAAGGTTTTTCTGACTGCAAGTTAGTATTCTGATTTTGAGTTGTAGTAGTTTCTTGCGCACCAATTATATTGGTAAACAAAAAAGAAACAATCAATATTTTGAAAAAATGGTTCATTTTATTTTGTTTTAAAACACAATTCCTTTATAACAATCGAACGGTATCAAATTTATGACAAAATCTGATACCGTTTCAATTAAATATTTCCGATTAAGCGAGCTTATTCCCACTCAATTGTGGCAGGTGGTTTTGAACTAATATCATACACCACACGGTTCACTCCTTTTACTTTATTAATAATTTCGTTCGAAATTTTCATCAAGAATTCATACGGCAAATGTACCCAATCCGCCGTCATACCATCAGTAGATTCCACCGCACGAAGCGCCACTACTTTTTCGTAAGTACGCTCATCGCCCATAACTCCGACACTATTTACTGGCAACAAGATAGCTCCCGCTTGCCACACTTTATCATACAATCCCCAAGATTTCAATCCTTCGATAAAAACCGAATCAACGTCTTGTAAAATTTGTACTTTTTCTGGTGTAATATCTCCTAAGATTCGGATAGATAATCCTGGTCCTGGGAAAGGATGTCTTCCTAATAATTCTGGATCAATTCCTAATGTAGCTCCCACTCTACGCACCTCATCTTTGAAAAGCATGCGCAAAGGTTCTACAATTTGTAATTTCATATAATCTGGCAATCCACCCACATTATGGTGTGATTTGATAGTTGCCGATGGTCCTTTTACCGAAACGGATTCGATTACATCAGGATAAATAGTTCCTTGTGCCAACCATTTTACATCTTCAATCAAATGTGATTCATCATCAAAAACTTCGATAAATACACGTCCGATGATTTTGCGTTTGGTTTCTGGATCACTTACCCCTGCTAATTCAGCCAAGAAACGATCTCCTGCATCCACTCCTTTTACGTTCAAGCCCATTCCTTTGTACTGATTCAATACATTTTGGAATTCGTTTTTACGAAGTAAACCATTATTAACAAAAATACAATATAAGTTTTTACCGATAGCTTGGTTCAATAAAACCGCCGCAACAGTGGAATCCACTCCGCCAGAAAGACCCAAAACTACTTTATCGTCTTTTAGTTTTTCTTTTAATTCAGCTACCATATCGGTAACAAACGCATTTGGAGTAAAGTTTTGAGGCACCTCAGCAATGTTAACCAAAAAGTTTTCTAACATTTTTGTCCCTTCTGTCGAATGAAATACCTCTGGGTGGTATTGAATGGCGTAGGTTGTTTCACCTTCTATTCGATACGCAGCAAATTCTACATCGTGTGTACTAGCTAATTTAACTCCGTTAGTAGGTAAGGCTTTAATACTATCACTATGACTCATCCACACTTGACTGTTAGGAGAAATTCCTTGAAAAAAAACCTCATCTTCTTTAATATAAGAAAGATTGGCCCTTCCGTATTCTCTTGTATTAGAAGCGGCTACTTCTCCACCGCTAAAGTGCGCTAAATATTGGGCTCCATAACAAACGGCCAACATAGGCAATTTACCTCTAATTTGAGATAAATCTGGATGTGGCGCATCTTCTGAACGAACAGAAAATGGACTTCCTCCCAAAATTACGGCTTTGTATGGAGATAAATCTGTTGGAAAATTGTTGTAAGGAAAAATTTCGCAGAATATATTTAATTCGCGAACTCTACGCGCAATCAGCTGTGTGTATTGCGACCCGAAATCTAAAATAAGTACGTTGTGTTGCATGCGCAAAAATACTTTTAAAATTCGGAATTGAAAAATGGATTTTGAAAAAAATATTTTTTTATTCTTTGACTAATAAAATCGTTGCTTTAAAGCCTGTTCCAAGGTTCCATTGACTTGCATTAATCAAGTTACCTTTATCATCATACACCCTAAATTCAGCCGTATTAGGACCTGAAGTTCCTTGGTTTAACGCTTCAAAATCAATTTTATTAAACCCTTTTTCCAATACAATTTCAAATCCTTTAAAAGCACCTTCCAATGTTACTTGACTCTGAATAACTTTATCGTTTAAATACACCCGAATAACATCACCATCTACATATTCAGCATCACGATACATCACTCGTGCCTTTTCGGCTTTGGTTTTAAAATCACCAAGATTTTGATTTCTTCGGTACACAATCGCACCAGGATCTTCGTCTTTTTTATTTAAACGCGCTTCCACTTCGGCTCCTGGCTTAATAAATTCATTTTTTTGAATCATCGAAAAAGTATTCGACTGACCTAGTTGATAGGTTTTGGCAGGAGACGGTTTATTCACCATTGCATCTGGACTATTAAAAACATTAGGTGCTTTAATAGACGGAATATCAGAATTAGTAGGTGCTATTTTTTTAGGTTCGGGAGCTTTTTTGGGAGTTATCGGAAACTTAGCCGCAGGAATTGCCTTGAACTTAGTACTAAACTCGCTCTGAGCTTGTCCTTGCCAAATACATCCTATAATTGCAATAAATACTACTAAATGTTTCATTATAACCCCGTACCTAAAACTTGTACTTCACAAAAGTAACATAAATCTCTTTTATGACTACCGCATTAGAAATTTCTTAACAAAATACCCTCCAAAATTTCTAACAAATCATTTTAAAACATCGCATAATCTAACCATTTTTTATCTCAAAAACAGCCTTCTTATTAGTCGTATTGTCGTAAATTGCAGCACTTAAATTAAGCATTAAAAACAATCAAAATGAAAAGAGAAAATATCTTGACAGGCTCACCATGGGAAGATAAAATGGGATATTGTCGTGCCGTTCGCATTGGCAATATCATTGAAGTATCTGGAACTGTTGCTATTGTCGATGGCGAAAAAGTAAAAGCTGACGATGCGCATGCACAAACTTTAAATATTTTGGAACGTGTAGAAAAAGTATTAGAAGACTTAAATGTGAGTATGAAAGACGTGATTCGTACCCGAATTTTCACTACAGACATCAATACTTTTGAAGCCGTTGCAACAGCTCATGCCCAATTTTTTAAAGACATTAAACCTACTACTGGTTTTTATGAAATCAGCAAATTAGTTGCACCTGAATATTTGGTAGAAATTGAATTTACAGCAGTCGTTACTGAAAAATAAGATTTTTTCTTGCTACAAATAGAGCCGTAACTAATTCGTTCACGGCTTTTTTTATGCAATTATTCAATGATTCACTGAATTTATCCTATTTTTGAACCGCTTATAATTCACTCCATCAAACTATGAACCTACCAAAAACACTTCGTCTTTCCTCACAATGGTTGGTTATTTGTGCTTTGATTGGACTATTTTCTGGTTCAGCATCTGCTTTCTTTTTAGTAACTTTAGAATGGGTTACCCAAATTAGAGAACATAACACTTGGATCATTTGGTTATTACCGTTTGGAGGGCTAATCATTGGTTTACTATACTATTATTATGGAAGTTCAGTGGTTAAAGGCAATAATCTTTTTTTAGAAGAATATGAAAATCCGCAACAACCCATTCCATTCAAAATGGCACCTTTGGTACTCATTGGTACTTTAATCACCCATTTAGTAGGCGGTTCAGCGGGACGAGAAGGTACGGCAGTGCAAATGGGAGGAGCTATTGCCGACCAATTTTCAAAGTGGTTCCAACTAGACAAAACCGACCGAAAAACGATTCTTATTTTAGGAATTAGTGCCGGATTTGCTTCTGTTTTTGGAACACCTTTAGCGGGTGCTTTGTTTGCTTTGGAGGTAGTTTATTTCAGTAAAATCAATGTTAAAAGTGTGATTTTATCATTTGCTGTGGCTTATGCTGCTTATTTCACCGTCGAATTTTGGCAGGTCAAGCACACACAGTACAGCATTCCGAGTATTCCAGCAATAAGCGGAATCCATTTACTTTGGACCATCGGCACGGGAATTCTTTTTGGCTTAGCCGCCTTATTATTTTCTAGAACAGCCCACTTTTGGAGCCGATTATTTTCAAAATACATTCCATACGCTCCCATTCGACCTTTAATTGGCGGAACAATTTTAGCTTTAACTATTTATTGCATTGGCACTACCAAATACATTGGTTTAGGCGTTCCCGAAATCGTAAAAGCCTTTTCAACACCCAATGATTCTTATGATTTTCTCTTAAAAATACTCTTTACCGGTTTTACCTTAGGAGCAGGTTTTAAAGGAGGAGAAGTCACTCCCCTTTTCTTTGTGGGAGCCACTTTAGGTAGCGCTTTGTCGGTTGTAATTCCTTTACCAATAGCGCTATTAGCAGGCATGGGATTTGTTGCTGTTTTTTCAGGAGCTACCCACACCCCTATTGCTTGTACCGTTATGGGAATAGAACTTTTTGGCATTGAAGGAGGTGTTTTTATAGGAATTGCTTGCGTTGTAGCGTATTTTGCTTCAGGTTCTGTTGGAATTTACCATTCGCAAATTGTGAAAGGACCTAAATATCATTTGTACCAAAAAATAAATCGCTTCCGATTGGACCTTTTCTAAACATGTAAAAATTAGGTTAAATATTTAAATGATTTTTCGTTTAAATTAAAAAAATGTAATTTCGCAAACTATGAAAACACAAGACATTCAAGCGATTCAGGAACTATTAGCTACTCCAAAAAAAATTGCGATAATTCCGCATCGTGGTCCTGATGGAGATGCGATGGGTTCTACCTTAGGTTTGTACCATTTTTTACTTAAAAATAACCACCAACCCATTGTGATTTCTCCTAACGAAATGCCTCATTTTTTAGAATGGCTTCCTGGAGCGAATACAGTAAAAACATACGAAAAAGACAAAGTTGCTTGTACCAAAATTTTGGAAGAAGCCGAAATCATTTTCACTTTAGATTTTAATGCCCTGCACCGTACCGGAGAAATGGAAACGGTATTAAGTACTCTCAATGCACCTTTCATCATGATTGATCACCATCAATTTCCAGATGATTATGCTACTTACACCTACTCCGATACTAGTTTTGGGTCTACTTGCGAAATGCTGTATAACTTCATTTCTTTTTTAGGCAAAAAAGCAGACATAGACGAAAACATTGGTACTTGTATTTACACCGGAATCTTAACCGATTCAGGCTCGTTTCGTTTTCCAAAAACCACAGGAACTACGCACCGAATCATTGCCGAATTGATTGATTTAGGGGTTCGAAATACAGAAATACCTACTTTACTATTTGACAATAGTTCGTTTGGTCGTTTGCAAATTTTAGGACGTGCCTTACAGAATATGAAGGTTTTCACCGAACATAAAACGGCTTATACCTATTTAACTCAAGACGAATTGGATTCTTTTGACCATGTAAAAGGAGATACTGAAGGTATTGTCAATTACGGTTTGAGCATCAAAGGCATTATTTTTACGGCAATTTTTATCGAAAACAAAGACGAAAAAATCATTAAAATATCGTTCCGATCACAAGGCGATTTTGATGTAAACCAATTTGCTAGAAACCATTTTAACGGAGGAGGACACATCAATGCTGCTGGAGGAAAATCAGAAACCTCAATGGAAGATACCATTCAGAAATTTGAAGATTTAGTAAAAAACTTACCCATCTAAATCATGAAAAACTTAAAAAATACAATAACAGTACTTCTATTATTAACAGTAATTACAAGCTGTCATAAAAACCAAGAAGCCAGAAGACCAATTTCTCACGCATCAGGGACTTTCATGAAACAATCTGTGAATCGCAATAAAAAATTAATTGCGAATGAAGAGGCTGAGATTGCAAGAGTAATTCGTCAAAACAAAAAAATCAAATTTATAGCTTCAAAAAAAGGTTTTTGGTATTCGTATGCTACTGTTAATATCGAAGATACACTTACCCCAAAAAAAGGGGATGTTGCTTTATTTGACTATGAAGTAAAAGATTTAAAAGGACGTATAATTTATTCGAAAACCGAATTAGGTCCGCAAACCTATTTTGTTGACAAACAAAACATCATGACGGGTTTGCGTGAAGGAATTAAATTAATGCACCGCAAGGAAAAAGTCAATTTCCTTTTTACCTCACACATGGCATTTGGTTATCACGGCGACAATAAAAAAATTGGCACTAACAAGCCATTATTATGTATCGTAACGCTTCGTGATTTTATGTCGGAAGCCAATTACGATCAAAAAATGAAAGCCGAAGTCAATCCGATTTCCAAAACCGAAAACGATTCTTTACACTAAATACTAATTTAAAATGAAAAAAAGCTTTTTATTCGCCTTAGCTATTATTGCTTCTTTTTACTCTTGCAAGGAAGAAAACAACAATTTACCTGATGGTTTGTATGCCAAAATTGAAACCAACAAAGGAGAAATTATCGTTCAATTGGATTACGAAAAAGCGCCAATTACTGTGGCCAACTTCGTCACTTTGGCAGAGGGTAAAAATGAATTTGTTACCAATGAAAACATCAAAAACCGACCTTTTTACGACGGTTTGAAATTCCATAGAGTAATTGAAAACTTCATGATTCAAGGGGGTGATCCTCTTGGAACAGGATCAGGAGATGCAGGTTACCGATTTAAAGATGAAATTACCGATTTACGTTTTGACAAAGGTGGTGTTTTGGCTATGGCCAATAACGGTCCTGCAACCAATAGTAGTCAGTTTTTTATCACCCATATTGAAACCCCTTGGTTGGACGGAAAACATACTATTTTTGGTCACGTAGTAGGGAACGGAATGGAAGCTGTAAACAAAATTCTTCAAGATGATTACATGAGCAAAGTAACGATAATTAGAAATGGAGATGCGGCTAAAAAGTTTGATGCTGTAAAAGTATTTCATGATTACTTTACCGTTGAGGCCGAAAATCAAAAGAAACAAGCCGCTATTGATGCCGAAAACAAACGTATTTTCAACGAAAAATACAAAACAGTTATCGATGCCAAAGTAAAATACTTTGCTGATCTAAAAGCAAAAGTAACCAAAACAAAATCGGGCTTGGAATATGTTATTACTAAAAAAAGTGGCGGTGCCAAACCTAAAGCAGGGACAGGAATCTTTATTCATTATGCAGGCTTCTTAGAAAATGGAACCTTGTTTGATAGTAGCATCGAAAGTGTATGCAAAACCTTTGGAACGTTTGATCCTAACAGAGCGGCACAAAACGGTTACCAACCTATTCCTTTTCAAGCAGGTAAAAAAGACGGTATGATTCCTGGATTTATCGAAGGAATTGAGCAACTTTCATTTGGAGATAAAGCCGTGATTTTTATCCCATCCAAATTAGGATATGGAGAAGCGGGTGCTGGAGGAGTGATTCCGCCTAACGCCAATATTATTTTTGAAATTGAATTACTAAAAGCACAATAATTAAATCTAAAATCATGAAATTAAAATTTTTAGCTGTCCTATTTTTAGGGATTTTAAGTGTTCAAGCACAAAAATTAAAAAAAGGACTTCCAGTAAAAAAACCTGCTATTTCACAAATGGCAAGTCCAAAAACAACAGAAGGAATTTTTGCTAACATTGTGACCAATAAAGGCACTATTGTAGTACAATTAGAATTCCAGAAAACCCCCGTTACTGTAGCTAATTTCATCAGTTTGGCTGAAGGAAAAAACACTTTTGTAACCGATGAAAAACTAAAAGGAAAACCGTTTTATGACGGATTGAAATTTCACCGTGTCATTAAAGACTTCATGATTCAAGGGGGAGATCCTGCTGGAAATGGTTCAGGTGGGCCTGGTTATTCTTTTAAAGATGAGTTTACCGATTTAAAACACAACAAAGGAGGAATCCTTTCTATGGCTAATTCAGGACCAGCCACTAACGGAAGTCAGTTCTTTATTACCCACAAAGAAACACCTTGGCTAGATGGAAAACATACTGTTTTTGGTCAAGTTACTCAAGGAATGGACGTGGTAAATAAAATTGAACAAAACGATGTTATCACTAAAATAACTATTACTAGAAAAGGCGCTTTGGCTTCTAAATTTGATGCCGTTAAAGTATTCTCTGATTATTATACTAACAAAGCAGAAGACGCCAAAAAACAAGCCGCAATTGATGCTGAAAACAGAGCCAAACAAGCGGCTATTCAAGCAGAAAACAAACGTATCTATTTAGAAAAATACGGCAATATTATCAAAGAAAAAGCAGCGTATTTAGCGGCTACTAAAGCTACAACTACTACCACTGCTTCAGGACTTCAATATGCTCTTTTGCGAAAAGGCACCGATGTAAAACCTGTTGACGGTAGCACTATTTATTTTTACTATGCTGGTTATTTTGAAGACGGAACTTTATTTGACAGTAATTATGCCGATGTCGCTACAATTTTTGGGCAATTCAACCAAGCACGCGCTGATCAAAATGGGTACCAACCCTTCCCTTTTGAGGCAGGTAAAAAAGACGGAATGATTCCTGGGTTTTTAGAAGGATTAAGTTTAATGAACATTGGAGATAAAATGTTGTTATTTCTCCCAGCTAAATTGGCTTATGGAGAAAGAGGTGCTGGAGGGGTTATTCCACCCAATACTAATTTAGTTTTTGAATTGGAAATTTCAGATAAAGCGCCTGCTCCAAAACAATAAGTTTTTTAAAAACAAAAAATCCTCAACAGTTGTTGAGGATTTTTTGTTATATTCAATTGTACTATTACTTCCCAAACTTCCAATCAAACTCATCTTTCGCATTGATGATGGCCCCGATTTCAAACTTCACAACTTCTTCAAATTCGGTTTGAAAAATGATCCAATTTTCTTCGTTAAAATAGTTTTCAAACGTATCAAATGCTTCTTGTGTGAATTTGGTAATATTTTTTGGAGCCAAATCTTTTTTGACTTCACTTATTTTTTTACCGATAATAGTATTTCCAAATAATTCCAAATCAGCACCAGAGGCTACAATATATCCTAATTTAAAATCTTCTTCTTGATAGAAAGTCAAACGGGATTTTAATTTATTGTAAACCAAAATTTGATTGTCATCTTCGTCTTTATAATTTCGGTCAGGCTTTCCGTAAATCGCTTCCACATCTTTTTGTTTCATTCCAAAAAGCAATTTATCAATTCCGTTTTTTAGATTTATTTTCATGTTTTTATATTTTCATACAAAGTTCGTGAAGTTTTATAACAATAAAAAATTACTCCCATCAAAAACAAAATCAAGACAAAATACTGATTTTCAGTTGCTCAATTAAAAATCAATTCTTATCTTAGTTGTGTTTTGAATTACAAACAGTTCAATTCACCCCAAACTATTCTTGTTAATTTATAGAAAAACCTACCACAATGCATTAAACTAAAATTAATGCATTATTAAACTTTTATTCATCTATTAAAAGGTAATGCGTATGTGTTTTTCAGCCAATGTAAGTTTTGGGGCGAGTATCGTTTTAGCCTCTATTGGGGTAGCCTCTATTAAAAAGATACGACAACCCAATCAAATTTATTTTGCTACAATTCCGCTGCTGTTTTCAATTCAACAAATCAGCGAAGGTATTGTATGGGTTTCATTGACAAATTCTGATTTCAATTTTCTCCAAAATCCATCAACCTATTTATTTCTGTTTTTTGCACAGGTTATTTGGCCTATTTGGGTACCACTTGCTATTATGAAATTAGAGCACTTCAAAAGTAAACGGCGTTTGTATTTATTCTTCTTAATTATCGGAATCGTAATTGCATTTTACTTAGGCATGTGTTTATTTCTATTTCCTGTACAGGCAAAAATAATTGGATATCATATCACTTACATTCAAAATTTCCCTGCTAGAGTGAGAAATTTTGGAGAATTGATGTATGGTTTGGCGACAATAATACCTCCTTTTCTTTCTCAAATAAAAAAAATGTGGATTGTGGGAATCACAATTATGATCTCCTATATAATTACTGCATTCTTTTATGAAGAATACATACTTTCTGTATGGTGTTTTTTTGCTTCCATAATAAGTATTGCTGTGTTTTTCATTTTAAATGATAGCAAGAAAAAAACCGAAGGTTGGAATGGATATATCAATCCTCAAACTCAAATTAATAATCATTAATTTCATACATTATGAAAATTAGTTTTGAAAATAAAATAGTAGTAGGCTTTATTATCAACGTGTTGGTAGTGTTAAGCTTAGCTTGGATAGTCATCATCCGAATTAAAAATCAAAGCGCAGCCATTTCAAATCTAGTACTGAATTGGATTATTGGATTTTTATTCCTGCTTTCCATACTTCTTTTAACGGTGGTGTATTTCATCATAAAGGCACAACTCCGAGCCAAAAACAATTCGCAAAAATTACTATTGGAAAACCAACAATTATTACAATCGATAATCGATAATGCTTCCAGTCTTATTTCTATAAAAAAAATCAACGGCGAATATCTTTTAATCAACAAACGATACGCTGCTATATACCAAGTAAACGACACGAATATCATTGGCAAAACAGATGCTGATTTTTTAGATCCTGAATTGGCTTATGCCAATAGAAATTCAGACATGGAAGTTGTAAAAGCCTTGAAAGAACTTCAAGTGGAAGAAACGATACGTCAAGACAACAAAAAACATACCTACTTGGCTTTAAAATTTCCATTATACGATTCTGCTGGAAGAATCTATGCTATTGGGAGTATTGCTACTGATATTACTGAACGTAAAAAATTAGAAGAATCACTCGCTTCATCTGATAAACTTTTTAATATGTCAACTGAAATGATGTTGATTGCGTCTTCGGAAAAATTTATAAAAGTTAACCCTGCAACTTCCAAAATACTGGGCTATACCGAAAAAGAATTATTAGAACAGCCTTTTCTAAACTTTGTATATCCCGAAGACAAAAAAACTACAGAACAGGAAGTAACTAAACTGAAACGAGGTGACATCACAATGCAGTTCAAGAACCGTTACCTATGCAAAGATGGCTCCATAAAATGGCTGCAATGGGCTACTTCTCCCGATACTTCAACAGGGTTATTGTATGCTGTAGCTCAAGACATCACCACTCTAATTGAATTAGAAAGTGAACGAGAAAATACAATTAACCAACTCTATGAAAACGAAGAAAAACTACGCATCATCCTCGAAAACATCAATGATGGTATCTTGGTAGCCAATGCTGATAACAAAACTATTTTGGCCAACACTATGGTTAACGAACTACTTGGTATTGAAGAAGATGAAAAAATTTCTCCCAATCTTATCAATCACTTTGAATTGTATTATCCTGACGAAAAAACGATTTTTCCATCGCAAAACTTACCTATGGAAAGAGCTTTACTTGGAGAAGAAACAAATGATATTGATTTAATACTTTGGAGTCCCAATACTCAAGAAAAAAGAAGAGTTCTTATTAGTGGAAAACCATTACTTGACCAGAACAATCATGTAGTGGCCGGAATTATTACTATTAAAGACATCAGTCAATACAAAAAACTAGAAGACGAACTTAAAGAAACCGAATTAAAATACAGACAATTGATTGGTTTTAAAAAAGGAGATGAAAAAGAATAAAAACCTATTCATTCATTTCGTCAAATCGAACCGGAACTTGAGGGTCGTAACATGGACATTTGAATTCTTCCAAAGTAGTTGCCAATAGTTCCATTGTTTTTCCTTCGGTTCCATAACAATCAATTTGAATACTTTGCGAAGTGGTCTTCACTTGAAAAGCACCTTTCCCTTTGGAATTTTTCCAACTGTTTTCGTCTACTTTTTCCCAACTAGAAAAAACACTTGCAAGGCGGTTGAGTATCACAGTTACCGGTAATTCTTCTAAACCATCCACTATTTTTTCCTCTATCAAGGATTCGTAAACCAATTGATGATTCAAGTAAACTCCTTCTTGATATTGCCAAAATACTAATTCGTACATTTAAATAGTTTAAAAGTTTATGGTTTATTAGTTTAAAAATAACAAAGTAAGATTAGTACTCAAAAGTACCATATTCGCTAGAAATCGTTAATTTTTTAGAATCTGAAGCTTCCACTCTACCCACAATTTGGGCATCAACATGAAACGATTTTGAAATGGCAATAATATCTTGAGCCACTGCTTCAGGAACATACAATTCCATACGATGACCACAATTAAATACTTGGTACATTTCTTTCCAATCCGTTTTAGATTGCTCTTGAATCAATTGAAATAAAGGCGGAACTGGAAACAAATTATCTTTTATAATGTGTAAATTATTTACAAAATGTAAAATTTTAGTTTGCGCTCCTCCACTACAATGCACCATTCCGTGAATTTCCTTTGAAGAATAGGTGTCTAAAATTTTCTTGATAATTGGTGCGTAAGTTCTGGTTGGCGAAAGCACTAATTGACCTGCGTCAATTGGCGAATTTTCAACTGCATCTGTTAAGTTGACCTGACCTGAATAAATCAATTCTTCAGGAACAGCCGAGTCAAAACTCTCCGGATATTTTTGTGCTAAATACTTACCAAATACATCGTGACGTGCCGAAGTTAAACCATTACTTCCCATACCACCATTGTAACTTTTCTCGTAAGTCGCTTGTCCGAAAGACGCCAAACCTACAATCACATCACCCGCTTGAATATTGGCATTATCAATTACTTTGGCACGTGGCATTCTTGCTGTAACCGTTGAGTCCACAATAATAGTACGAACTAAATCGCCCACATCCGCAGTTTCTCCACCTGTAGAATGAATGGTTACACCAAAAGAATCCAATTCTTTAATCAACTCCTCCGTTCCATTGATAATAGCCGAAATAACCTCAGCCGGGATTAGATTTTTATTTCTTCCTATAGTAGAAGAAAGTAAAATATTATCCGTAGCTCCTACACATAATAAATCGTCAATATTCATTATCAACGCATCTTGCGCGATACCTTTCCAAACCGAAATATCTCCCGTTTCTTTCCAGTACATATACGCTAAAGACGATTTAGTACCCGCACCATCAGCGTGCATAATCAAACAGTAGTTGTCGTCTTGGGTCAAGTAATCGGGAACAATTTTACAAAAGGCTTGCGGAAACAATCCTTTGTCAATATTTTTAATCGCATTGTGTACATCTTCTTTCGATGCCGAAACTCCGCGTTGTGCGTATCTTTTTGAAGTATCTGAACTCATGTAGTTAGTTGTGTAGTCTGCCTTTCGGCAAATGTATTTTTGGCAAAGATAATTATTTTTTTGGCTTTTGCCCAAGCAGAACAATCAAGTGATTCATCTATTTTTTCCTTCATAAAAAAAGCCTCTCCATTTTTAGAGAGGCTTTTTAAAAAGTATGCCCAATTATTATTTGGTAAACAATAATTCTCTGTATTTAGTTAATGTCCATAATTCGTTATCCACCAACAATTCTAATTTATCGCAGTGGTTTCTAATGATATCGAAGTACGGTTTTACCTTATTACAATAGGCTTCAGCCATTGCTTGAGCATCCGTTAAACTATTTGCTTTTCTTCTCTCATCAGTCATTTCTTCTACCTTTGTATTGATACCCTCAATATGAGCAGAAATTTGTTTTATGATAGACATTTGTTCTTTGGAAACACTTTCAAAATCTTTTCCAAAAATTTCTTTCAATCCACGTACATTTTCAATCAAGGTATTTTGATAACGAATCGCCGTTGGAATCACATGATTACGAGCAATATCTCCTAAAACACGGCCTTCAATTTGAATTTTTTTAGTGTATTCTTCTAATTCAATTTCGTAACGTGCCTCTACCTCAACATGATTCATAATTCCTAGTTCAGAAAACAAATCCAAGGCTTGTTTAGACGCTCTAGCTTTTAGAGCTTCGGGAGTAGTTTTATAATTACTCAAGCCTCTTTTTGCTGCCTCTTTTTCCCAAGCCTCACTATAACCATCGCCTTCAAACAAGATTTTTTTAGATTGTTTGATATATTCACGTAATACGTTAAAAATAGCATCGTCTTTTTTCATGCCTTTTTCATCAATCAAAGTATCAACCTCTATTTTAAAATTACGCAATTGTTTGGCAACAATAGCATTCAATGTAGTCATAGCATTGGAACAGTTTGCTGATGAACCTACTGCTCTAAATTCAAATTTATTTCCTGTAAATGCAAAA
>JACCDQ011859971.1_pt1 | contig 15554 bp, 12 predicted proteins | sample 7446031 | NCBI WGS metagenome assembly JACCDQ01 (sample SAMN15323442, study PRJNA562643) | freshwater metagenome | isolation source: river surface water | place: USA:Blue River Watershed | collected 2017-08-17
ATGGTCATTTTGACCATTAGGTACGCTTATTCGCTATCCTAACTTTTACACAAAACCCAAAAAAAGACATTCACCAAATGGTCATTTTGACCATTTGATGCTTGCTTTAAAATCTTCAAAAGCCTCTTGAGCAGCTTCTAATTCGCTTTGCTTTTTACTATTGAACGCATAGTTGATTTTGGTCAATAAGTTTTTGTAAGAGAGCTGTTCTGGTTGTATCGTTTTTTCGGGTGTTGTAAGTAAAGTCAGTTCTTCAGTACTACTGATGGGATTTTGAACCTTAGTTTTACCCAATTTCTGAATCACGGCTTTGTCAACTTTTTGATTTCCTGCCAAAATATCATTGCGTAATTGAGGAGCAAGTTTTTCAAGTCCTGCTGCAAAAGCGGCATCTCGGCGAATAGTTTTTTCTGAAACTTTAAACTCTTCGGCTAATTTTTGGGCGGTAGTGGTTTCTTCTACCAAATGGTCATTTTGACCATTTGATGCGTCGTTCTCTTTGTTGAAATTATTGCCTACATTTTGTTTTTCATTTTGGTAGCGCAAACCACGTAAATACGATGCTTGCTGAGGATTAAGGTTGCGTCGGCCCAACTGTAGGTCAATCATGTATTCTTTTACCTGCTCGATTCTATCGAATGCCAACAACTGAACATTAAAATTGAGGCCCAATTCGGTACAAAGTTGGTAGCGGTTATGACCATCGACAAGTACATAAGCTGCCTCTGGCGTATCGGAAATACCTACAATATTTTGGGTAGTTTCCCAAACCAATAAAGGGTCTTTGCAACCATCTTTCAACAAATTGGTGCGCAGTTGTTCGAGCTCTTGAGGCAATAAAGGCGGAATAAAGCTACGTAGTTCTTCTAAAATTGTAATATGTTGCTTGATTTTTTCGACGTAGCTATACGAGTTGGTTATCGCCTCTTTGGCTTTAAGCTTGAGGGTATTTTTAAAATCTTTTGCCATATAATTGCGTTAAATTAGGATAAAGGAAAGATTTAGAATAAAGTAAGGTATTCTTCGCAAAAAGCTTCGTAGCATTTGGCTGCCTCAGAATCTTTGTCGTAAGTACGAATAGGCACTTGTTCGATTTGGGCTTTTTGGAAAGCAATCAAGTGTTTGATTTCATGTGTAAAAATACGTACTTGCTTAAATTCTTCTCGCACAAGGTCTTTGATACCATTATGAACCGTATTGCTACGCACCATCGTAAACACAATACCATCGACCTGAAGCCCTGGATTAAAAATTTGACGTGCCTCCGAAACACGTTCAAGAAGTGTATTCAGTCCCTTTAAGGCAGACATTTCAGGCAATAAAGTAATCAAGCAACTATTAGAAGCCTGCATGGCACTCATCGTAAGAATATTGAGTGAAGGCGGACAATCAATAAGAATAAAATCGTAGCGTTCGCTTAGACGGGCAATTAGAATTTTGAGACGTTGCTCGCCACCTACTTTATTGATAAGCTCGGTTTCGGCCTTTGAAAGCTCTATATCCGAAGGGGCAATTTCCAAAAAATCGCTTACAGGATACGCAGGTAAATCTTGTAAATTAACCAAACTTGTATAAACCTGTTGGTTATCGACAATATCAATATCAAAAATTTGGCTTAAATTACCTTGAGGGTCAAGGTCGATTAGTAGTACCTTAAAGCCTTTTTTGGCAATGGCTTCGCCCAAGTAGCCCGTAGTAGTAGTTTTGCCTACTCCTCCTTTGTGGTTGATGACAGAAACAACCCGTGCTTTTTCAAACAAATCGGGGCTATAGCCATAAGCCGCCAACACAGGAAGCAAGGCTTCTATATGCCTATCGCTCAATTTACGTTCGCCTTTGAGGGCTTTTGCCAAGGTATCTTTGGGTAAAGAAGCTTCTCGCTCTAAAGTAGCAATCGACAGTGCGTTACGTCTTCTGATGAATCGTAATAATTGTTCTTGCATAAGTATGTATGTTTTTTTATGCAAAAATAAAAAAAATGTATATTTTTTTATACATAAAAACAAATAATTTACTTTAAATGCTTACTTTTTATTTGTCGAAACTCAGAAGGATTCATGCCTGTATATTTACGAAAATATTTGATTAAATGACTTTCGTTGGTAAAGTCAAACTCAAGGGCTATTTGTCTGAGGCTCATTTGCCCCCGAATTGTTGAGGTAATGCTCGCCTTTACCTGCATGCATATACACCATCTCGAAATATGTATGAGCGTGGTCAGAATAGCGATTACATCTTCTTCAAAATCATGAATCACCAACGATTTAAACTGCTGTGGGATTTTCATTATACGACTTTACCGTAAAAATACTTTTTTTTTACAGGATAAAACCCAAACAATCGGCGTAATTTTGTGGTGTATATTTGTGCTAAAATCTAAATATAATACAATATCCCTAAAATAACTTTAAGATAAACGAATGAAAAAAAGTTTACTTCCCCTTGCTTTGGGTGGTTTGAGTATCGGAACTACCGAGTTTGTCATGATGGGTTTACTGCCCGATATTGCCAAAAGTTTTGAGGTTTCTATTCCTCAAGCAGGGCATTTAATCTCTGCGTATGCCTTTGGTGTAGTCATTGGTGCACCTACGTTGGTGGTGGCAAGTAGTAAATATCCTCCCAAAAAAATACTATTTTTCTTGATGTTGCTTTTTGTCCTTTTTAATGGACTTTCGGCCTTAGCCCCCAACCACGCTACCATGATGTTGGCAAGATTGATGAGTGGTTTGCCTCATGGAGCTTTCTTTGGTGTAGGCTCGGTAGTGGCGAGTAGATTGGCCGAAAAAGGCAAAGAAGCCCAAGCCATTTCTTTTATGTTTGCAGGCTTGACCTTAGCAAATTTACTGATGGTGCCCGTGGGTACATACATTGGACATACCTTTTCTTGGCGATTTACCTTTGGTTTGATAACCCTCATTGGCTTACTCACTTGTGCAGGCGTAGCGGCTTGGTTGCCTAATTTACCAGTGGTTCGTAAAGGTAATTTTGTAGCCGAATTGGGCATTTTCAAACGTCCTGAGTTATGGTTGTTGATTTTGATTACTTCTATTGGCACAGCAGGTTTGTTTTCGTGGATTAGCTATATTGCTCCATTGATGATAGAAGTAACGCATTTCGCACCCGAAACCGTGCCTTATTTACTCATTGTAGCAGGCGTAGGCATGGTTGTGGGGAATTTTATCGGTGGCAAACTCGCTGATACTTTTTCTCCTGCCTCGGCTTGTATCATTAGCTTGTTTAGTATAGCTGTGTGTTTATTGATAGATTATGCCGTAGCATCGTATCAAGTGCCAACGATGCTTATGACGTTTATTACGGGTGTCATTACATTTACGCTTGGCTCGCCTATCCAAATTTTGATGATTCGTATTGCCAATGATGCCGAAATGTTGGGTGCTTCGTTGTCGCAAGCGTCGTTTAATATTGGCAATGCCTTGGGGGCTTTGTTCGGAAGCTTTACCATTGCCAGTGGCTTGGGCTTAGGCTCGCCTTTGTTGGTAGGTACATTGATGGCCCTGGCTGGCGTAGGACTTACATGGATGTTGATTCGTTTACAAAAAAAACAAATGGCCATGGGCTAAACAAAAGTAGGAGTGTATAAGTATAAAGCATGGTAGGCGTATTTATGTCTAATTATATCTTTGTTAAGTATTATTTTATTTAAACAAACAACACGATGCCATTACCACTACTCAAAACGCAAGCTTTGTCGCTATTGTTGGCTTGTATGTTATTATTGTGTCATGCACAGCAAGCTTTGGCAGGGAAAAGAGATTTTTATCAACTAAATATCTACCATTATGCTACCAAAGAGCAAGAAGCTCGTTTGGATGTTTTTTTAGCAAAAGCCTATTTGCCTGCTTTACATCGTTTGGGGATGAAAGCTGGTGTTTTCAAAACGATTATTCCCGAAGGAACACCAGAGCCTACAGATAAACTGTTGTATGTATTGATTCCGTTTAAGTCGGCGAATGCGTTTTTTCAACTAGAAGGCAAGCTTGCCAAAGATAAGCAATATGCCGAAGATGGGAAAGATTACCTCGATACGCCTTATACACAGCCCGTTTATACCCGCATCGAGTCGGTATTATTGAATGCGTTTGTGGACGCACCTGTTTGGCAGATGCCTGCCTTAACTGGCCCTAAATCTGAGCGTGTGTATGAACTGCGTAGTTATGAAGGACATTCTGAAAAAATCTACCAAAACAAGGTAGAAATGTTCAATAAAGGCGACGAAATAGGCTTATTTAAAAGACTTAATTTCAATGCGGTGTTTTACGGCGAAGTGGTTTCGGGTGCACAAATGCCTAATTTGATGTATATGACCACCTTTGAAAACCGTGCTGATAGAGATGCTCATTGGAAAGCTTTTTCGGCTGATGACTACTGGAAAAAACTTTCGGCCATGCCAGCATATCAACACAATGTATCAAAAAACGACACCCGATTTTTACGACCTACTGAGTACTCAGATATTTAAAAAATAGGATAATTGTAAATAAAGCCAGCGTAGCCACGTTGGCTTTATTTTTTGTATGAAAAATTAGAAAAAAAATCTTGTGATTGCCCAAACCATACTTGTTAGGAAGCAATGTTTGCTACTTTTTATAGAAAAAACAGCCAAAGAAACGCTTTATCCTAGCCCAGAAGAAAGCCAAACTTGATAAATTTTAGGGATTAAAAAGCCTCTTTTGTTAATATATTCTCGTATTTTGCATGATAGATACCGTGTAGTGCTAAAATTTCACGGTTATTTTATATTTAACTTGCACTTTTTTAAGAAAGTAAACTAACTTGGCAAAAATGAATCAGAAAAAGAACCTCAGAGAAGATGCCTTACATTACCACGCAAAAGGAAGACCTGGTAAAATAGAAGTAATTCCTTCTAAAGAAACAGCCACCCAACGTGACCTTACGTTGGCGTATTCGCCGGGCGTAGCCGAGCCTTGCCTCGAAATTGCGAACAATCCTGATGATGTGTATAAATATACTGCGAAAGGCAACCTCGTAGCGGTAATTTCTAATGGAACGGCTGTATTGGGTTTGGGCGATATTGGTGCGGCTGCGGGTAAACCTGTGATGGAAGGAAAAGGGTTATTATTCAAAATTTATGCCGATATAGATGTATTCGACATAGAACTTGATACCACTAATGTAGATGAATTTGTACGTACTGTAAAGATTCTTGAGCCTACTTTTGGAGGCGTAAATTTAGAAGATATTTCGGCACCTGCTTGTTTTGAAATAGAAGAACGCCTAAAAGCCGAACTCAATATTCCTGTCATGCACGACGACCAGCACGGCACGGCCATTATCAGTGCGGCGGCTTTGTTGAACGCTTTGGAGCTTGTAGAAAAAGATATTGCACAGGTAAAAATTGTGGTAAACGGGGCTGGTGCGTCGGCTATTTCTTGTACTCGTTTGTATCATAGTTTGGGAGCGAACAAAGACAATATTTTTATGTTCGACTCTAAAGGCTTGATTCATCCTGATAGAGATAATTTAGATGGAAAAAAACGGGAGTTTGCCAATGGTACAGTATCTGCGGCAACAACCCTGTCGGATGCTTTGGCTGGTGCAGATGTATTTATTGGGCTTTCGAGAGGAAATACCCTCAAAAAAGAAATGTTGGCAAGCATGGCAAGCGACTGCATCGTATTTGCTATGGCCAATCCAACGCCTGAAATTAGCTACGAAGAGGCCATGAGTACTCGTACAGATTTGATTTTTGCGACAGGCCGAAGCGACTACCCCAACCAAGTAAACAATGTATTGGGCTTTCCTTACATTTTCCGTGGGGCGTTGGATGTACGCTCGAAGGTAATCAACGAAGAAATGAAATTGGCTGCCGTAAGAGCCTTAGCCGATTTAGCTAAAAGACCCGTACCCGATGTTGTAAATATGGCGTATGGCAAAGAAAATATCATCTTTGGCCGAGAATATATTATTCCAAAACCAGTTGACCCACGTTTATTGACTACCGTTGCTCCGGCTGTTGCCAAAGCTGCAATGGATACGGGGGTAGCTAAAATGCCAATTACAGATTGGGATGCCTACGAAACCCAACTATCGAAACGTTTGGGCTTAGACAATACGCTTACTCGTTGGATTATCAACAAAGCTAAGTCCAACCCCAAACGAGTAGTATTGGCCGATGCCGAAAACCTCACGGTATTGAAAGCCGCCCAACAAGTGCAGGAAGAAGGCATTGCCATTCCGATTTTATTAGGTAATGTTCAAAAAATTAAAAACTTGATTGCCGATAATCAATTGAATTTACCTGATATAACGATTGTAAATCCTTATGAGCCACAAAGCGAGGCTGAAAAAGAACGCATCATTCATTATGGTGATTTGTTCTTTGAAAAACGCAAACGCAAAGGCTACAATAAGGCAGAGGCACATGATTTGATTCGTCGTAGAAACTACTTTGGTTGTATGATGGTCGAAACAGGCGAAGCTGATGCAATGGTAGGCGGTATGACCCGAAACTACCCTGATACGGTTCGTCCTGCTTTGCAAACGATTGGTCGTCAGCCAAATGTGAAAAAAGTATCTGGGATGTACATCCTCATGAGTCGTTTTGGTCCTTTGTTTTTGACCGATACCAGTGTAAACTTTAACCCAACGGCTGAAGAAATTGTTGAAATAGCCGAATTGGCAGCAAAAGAGGTAGAGAAATTTAACATCAAACCTCGTATTGCTTTATTGACTTACTCAAACTTTGGCAGTGCTGATGGAGAGGATGCGATAAAAATGCGTAAAGCAAGAAAAATCTTGAAAGAGCGTAATCCAAATATGGTTGTAGATGGCGAAATGCAAGCCCATTTACCTTTCAATTTGGATTTATTACAAGAAAATCATCCTTTCTGTGATTTGGTTGAGGGCGGTGCCAATATCTTGGTATTCCCTAATTTGTCGGCTTCAAACATTGCCTACAATTTGGTAAAAGAAGTTGCTAATATTGAGAAAATTGGGCCTGTGTTGTTAGGATTGAAAAAGCCTATTCATGTATTACAGTTAGGCAGTACTACCCGTGAAATTGTCAACATGGTGGCTATTGCCGTGGTTGATGCCCAAATGAATAAGTAGCATTGATACATAAGTAAGAATAAATACAGCATGGTGAAGAATGATTTTTATTAGTAATATTTTAAATCATTCCTCACCATGCTTATGTCATGCTAATAATGCTCATCTACTAATTTGCTTACTTGCTATGCAGCACGAAAAACAGAAAATCGCCCCTTTGTCGCCCAAAGAGCTGAACATTCACCATTTTGGTACAGAATGGAAAATGAATATGGCCGATTTTCACCATCTTTTTCATATCAATAGGATAGAGGATGTTCGGGCTAAAATAAAGTTTCCATTACAACCGCACCGCAAAACGGTGTATGATTTTGTGTTTCTCACCCAAGGTAAATCGGTGAGAAGCAAAGGCTTGCACAAATATGAATTTGGCAAGCATACCTTCTTTTTTCTTCCCGCCTACCAAATTTCTACACATGAATCTATGAGCGAAGACGCTCAAGGCTTTTTCTGTCATTTTGATGCCGAAATCTTTAATAAACTATTTCCGCATAGTCCTTTTTACGAAGAGTTTCCCTTTTGGCAATTTGCCGAAGAACCTTTAATTATGGTAGAAGAGGAACAATTAGAACCAATTATGAATATTTTGTGTCGGCTAGAAAAAGAATATTTATCAAATAAAAGCTTTCACACACAATTGATTACAGCCTATTTGTTGGCACTTTTCACAGAAGTAAAGATTATCAAAAAAAGTAGCCAAGAAACCCACAAAAATGCCGCTTTGCGTGTCACCGAGCGGTACAAAACCCTGTTGTCGCAATACATTTATCAGACCAACAAAGTGTCTGAATATGCCTCTATGCTGGCCATTACGCCCGACCATTTGAATAAATGTGTAAAGGCTACCATCGGGAAAACTTCGCAAGAATTATTGGCCGATATGATTATTTTGGAAGCCAAGGTATTACTCAAACAGACAAACCTTTCTATCAGCGAAATTGCCTTCAAATTTTCAGAAACCAATCCGAGTGACTTTAGCCGTTTTTTCAAAAATAAAACCCAACTATCGCCCAAAGAATTTAGGCAGATGGTAACGTACTGAATTATTGAAAATATAGGGTAAAAAGAACAGCATCCGGTATGTCAAACTGTTTTTGAGCAAAAAACCATTTGATATATCGGATTTTGCATATTAATCATCGTTTTGTGCTAACTTTTCTTAGTATGTTATTATTAGTTTTGTGCAAGAATTTATTCAAACCGTCATAAAAAAACGAGTAAAGCCTGCCAGCCTTACTCGTTTATAATCCTCCTAAGCTTGAGACCCTACAGAGGATACGGTTTTAGTTAGATGGTTGTACCTAAACTAAGCACAAAACAATGACAAAATTTTTACTAAAGAAAGAATTTTCCTTTCTTTTTCTAATGACATTTTTCACTTTTTCGGTTGTAGGACAGAACCTAAAAGTGGGAGGAAAAGTTACCACCACCAACGGACAAGCCCTTGTAGGCGTTTCGATTGCTGTGAAAGGAACTGCCAAAGGCACAACGAGTGATGCCACTGGAAACTATACCATAGAGGTAGCCGACAAGCAGACGTTGGTATTTTCATACGTGGGCTACAAAACCAAGGAAGTGAGCGTAACAAGCCGCCAACAGGTGAATGTAAGTTTGGAAGAAAACACCGAAAACCTCGATGAAGTAGTGGTAACGGGGGTATTCGACAAACGGACAAAGATGAATGCCTCTGTGGCGATTTCGACCCTCAACGCTAGACAAATCGAAAATGTAGTACCGAATAGCTCGACCGATTTGCTCAAAAATGTGCCAGGCGTGTATGTGAACACTTCGAGAGGAGAGGTAGGCAATGCCATTTATACCAGAGGATTGAACTACAACGGCGGTTTCTTTTATGTGTCTATGCAAGAAGACGGCTTGCCAGTGGTAGGTATTTCGGGCTTGTTGCAACCAGATGGCTACTTGCGAGCCGATGCTACCATTAACAAAGTAGAAGCCGTAAGAGGGGGAACAGCAACTATTTTGGGGCCTAACGCTCCCGGAGGACTATTTAATTATGTATCAAAAACAGGAGGTGCAACCTTTCAAGGAGAAGTACGAGGCCGTTATGGTTTAGAAGGTAATGGCAAAAACCCTTACTATAGAATGGATTTTAATGTAGGAGGGCCTTTGTCCAAAGACAAAACATGGACTTACAACGTAGGTGGTTTTTATCGGAATGCCGATGGTGCTAAATACCCTGGCTATACGCTGAGTTATGGAGGGCAAGTAAAAGCTAATGTTGTGAAAAATTATAAGTCGGGACAGTTGAAGTTTTATGTAAAAGTATTAGACGATAACACAGCCCCATTCGAGTTTACGCCTACTGTCGATTTTCAAAATCCTCGTCCAGCAGGGAGTTTTACCAACACAAGCTCTACGCTTATCCAATCGCAACAGTTCCTCATTCCGAAAGCCATTTCTGGTGCGTCAAAAGATATTTTATACGATACACGCAAGGTACAAGCATTTAATGAAAGAGCCTTCGGACTTACTTGGGAACAAACTTTGGGAGAAGGATGGACTTTTAATAACAACCTGAAACTAGCCTACAAAGACTTTGTTTCACAAACAACAAGTGTTGTTTTTCCTTTCAGAGTTGACCAAATGACTTTTTATGGTGTGAGTGGCAATGTGGCTCGTTTTGGTACATACGAGTTTTATGACCCTATCACCAAGCAAAGCTATGGTACAGTACAACAGTTGCCACCCGCTGGTGGTGGAATACGACTAATTGCCAACAATTTATCATTACCGGGAAGTACAGTATTGCCTAATGCCGTTTACTACAACCCTAATCCATACAACGAGTCAACGATGAACGACCTCATCAACCAAGCTACCATTACCAAAAAGCTTAAAAATATGTCGTTTACTGGAGGGGTGTATTACTCGCTGACAGATGCTACCCGTATGACGATGATTCCGGGTGGACAAAGCTTTGCCACAATCGAAGACCAACCTAAAACAGTAGCCATTAAATATACCAACTTGGCAGGACAACAATTTGAACTAACCAACCCTTCGGGGATAACCAATTTTGGCGGCAGTGGCGTATATGACAACAAAGCTACTATTAAGCAAACGGCTATCTTTTTAGGGCATAATTGGGATGTGAACGAAAAACTCAACATCGACTGGGGTATCAGAGCTGAACATTTCAATATTAAATCAAGTTTTACAACACCTCAAAGAGTTAGTCCTGATAGCCAAACAGGTGCTGACGGAAATGCCACTACCTTGTATGACAATCGTTTATTTACGAAAAATCCAGAGCAAAGTTTCGATAAAACCCTGTCTTTTAGTGATGTATTATCGTATTCGTTTGGTGCAAATTATACCTTCAATGAAGGCTTGGCGGTTTATGGACGTTTTTCACAAGGACGTAAAACACCAGATTTGAGCTATTTCATGGACATTGCCAATCAGCAACTCACGTCTAATATTTCGGTTGAGGCACAGAGCATAAAGATGGCAGAAGTAGGGCTAAAATATCGTAAAAAGAACTTCAATATGTTTGTAACGCCTTTCTATACATTGGCAAGCAATATTCCGAATTTCCAGATTTTCCAAAATGCCGATGCTACTTATTATGCCCCTGCTAGGGTATATCAAAAAATTGAAACCAAAGGCGTTGAACTAGAAGGAAATTATGTGTTTAATAAAAACTTTAGCCTCCGAGTTGTTGGTATTTTGCAAAGTTCTGTGGCCAAAGAATTTGGGGTATGGCTGGCTAAAACAAACGGTGCCGCCGACGACGAAAAAGTAACTTACAACGGAAATTACAACGATAATATTGCCAATATGTTTACGGTTACGCCAACCTACAATACAGATAAATTCATGGCATCGTTGTCTTGGCAATACATGGGTAAAAGATGGGCGAATGTAGGAAATGCCTTCGAGCTACCAGCGTTTCACGCATTCGATTTGAACGCCTCTTATAAAATCCAGAAAAATATTCAAGTGAATATGTCGGTCAATAATATCTTCAATACTTATGGTATCATGGGATGGGCAGCCCCTGGCGGATTCCCCGCAGCACTCGATACACAAGGATTCACCAAAGCAATGCTAGAAGCTAATCCGCAGGCAATTTATGCTACGCTACCAATTATGCCAAGGGCATATTTCTTGACTTTAAGTTACAAATTCTAATGGTTCTTAAAAAGAGGTGTAACCCACCTCTTTTTCAACTATATTAATGTTTAATAAGATGAAGCAACGAAAAATAAGCTTGAGCTTTTTACTCCTCCTTACGAATATTTTGGTTTTCGGACAAAAGAAACAACCTTTTTACTGGGGAGTAGCCACTGCGGCCTATCAGGTAGAAGGAGCTTACCAAACCGATGGTAAAGGAGAATCGAAATGGGATTTTTTGACTAATAAAGTGGGTATTACACAATTTACTATCGGAGAAAAACAAACGGGTAATGTGGCCATCAATATGTATGACCGCACGCAATACCTCAAAGATTTGGCGTTGCTCAAACAGCTAGGGGCTAATGCCTATCGCTTTTCTCTGGATTGGAGTCGCATCATTCCCGATGGTACAGGAGCGGTCAATGAAAAAGCCTTGGCTCATTACGACCAATTGATTGACGATGTGCTTGCGGCTGGCTTAGAGCCATTCGTGACGATTTATCATTTCGACTATCCTGTAGTTCTGATGCAAAAGGGCGGCTGGGGCAATCCTGCAATGATAGATTGGTACATGAATTATGCGTCGGTTGTCATGAAAAGATTTGGCAAAAAAGTCAAACATTTTATTACCTTCAACGAGCCTTACATTGAGTTTTTTTTAGTAGAAAATATGTTGCACGAACAAGAAAACAAGCATATTCCTCCTAAAGAATACTACATGAGTCAAATGCAAAAAGCACATAGACAATTGATTGCCAATGCCAAAGCCATCGAATTGTATCATTCATTGCACTTAAAAGGACAAATTGGCATTGTCCTGAATGTAAATCCTGGTGCCGCTTGGAACGCCAACAATGCTGCCGATGTAAAAGCGGCAAATTTTCAAGATATTTTGATTAATGGTTTGTTTTTAGACCCCCTGTACAAAGGAAAATACCCTCAAATGGCGATGGATTCTTTGGCAAAATACAACCCTAGTTTTCAGCCAAGTGCCAGCGATTTGGCATTTATTGCCCACAATAAACCCGATTTTTTAGGCATAAATTTCTACGCCCCTGCGGTAGTAAAAGGCGAAGATTCGGCTATGTCATTGAAATGGCTAGACAACAATCCTGATGCTGTCAAATCAAATGTTGGACCTGTTATGCCTGAATATTTGTACAAAATGCTCATACGTTTGAAGAAAGACTATGGTAATCCGACGGTGTATATTACCGAAAATGGGACAGGTTTTGCAGGAGAAGATGTGGTAAAAGATGGAAAAATAAACGACCCTTTGCGAATTGATTACATCCAAAGACACGTGACTTGGGCCCTAAAAGCAAAAAAGGAAGGAGCGCATTTGGGAGGTTATATGGTTTGGAGTGGTTGGGATAACTTTGAATGGGTTTCGGGCTATACCAAGCGTTTGGGACTGATTTATGTCGATTACAAGACACAAGAACGTATTCCTAAACAAAGCTTTTATGAATATAAGCAATTGATTAAGAAGCATAAAGGACTGTAAAAAGGCTTGATTGCAGAGCGATACAAAACATTTGTTTCGTCAACACGAACCTTTTTTATGATAAAGACCGAAAACGCCGTAAATTGCTTTTTTACAATAAAAGCTAAAAATATGAAAATTAAACTTGTCTTATTGTTTTGTTTAGGCTGGGTCGCACAGGTGAACGCACAACTTTTATCTGATTCTTTGTTGATAGAAAATCACCAGAGAAGTTTCTATTTTTTACCAGTAGCCAAGCCTAAAGCGTCGTTGGTCTTTATATTACATGGTTCACAAGGCGACGGAATGCTTATTAGAAAGTACGGTAATAATCTTCCTACGGCCAAAATTGAAGCCATCGCACCACAAGAAAACATCTTACTTGTGTACCCGAATGGCTATAAACGTTATTGGAACGAGTGCAGAAAAACGGCTCAGTCGGCGGCTAATGCCGAGAACATCAACGAAGAAGCTTTTTTCAGTGAAATGATAGCCTATTTTAAATCAAAGTATGAAATTGACGAAAAGAAAGTGTATGCCATAGGAACATCGGGAGGCGGACACATGGCTTACAAATTGGCCATTACAATGCCCGAAAAGTTTAGTGCTGTTACGGCTATTGTAGCAAACCTACCCGATACCAACAATTTTGATTGTACCGAAAAGAAAATAGCCAAGCCTGTGATGATTATCAACGGCACACTCGACCCCATTAATCCATACCAAGGCGGAGAGGTGGTATTGGGCGGAAAAATTAGCTTAGGTTTTGTTCGTTCTACCGAGCGAACCTTGGCTTATTGGGCTGGTTTGGCAGGATATAAAGGACAGCCAAGTATGACGGCATTGCCAGACACCGACCCTACCGATGGCAAAACAATCGAAAAATATACATTCAAAACCAAACATAAACCCGAAGTAACCCTGCTGAAAGTTATCGGCGGAAAGCACGATTATCCCAACGACATAGATGTTTATCTGGAAGCTTGGGCGTTTTTCCAACGAAATAAATGACCCATAGCACTATCTCTTTTTAACCATGAAAAAAATACTTACCTACGAAAACGGCCTAGTAGCCTTGATGGCCTTGGTCTTTGGCTGTCTTTTTTTTGACAGATTAGCCCTCAATTTTTTGATTCCTTATGTGGCCAAAGATTTGGCTTTGAGCGATACCCAAATAGGACTATTGGCAGGAGCGTTGTCGTTGGCTTGGGCTTTTTCGAGTTATTTTTCGACCGCTTGGGCAGAAGCCAACGCCAAAAAGAAAACCGTTTTTTTAGTAGCTGTAGGTGTTTTTTCGTTGTGCTCAGTTGGGTCGGGGATGGCAAGTAGTTTTGTTACTTTGTTTGCTGCTCGTTTATTAATGGGCTTTTCGGAAGGAGCGGTGATTCCTTTGGCACAAAATTTTGTAGAAAAAGAATCATCTCCCCATCGTTTAGGGCTAAATGCTGGTATTTTGCAAGGCGTAGGCTCGGCGTTGTTTGGGTCTATTTTAGCCCCAGTCGTATTGGTAAAAATAGCCGAACAAATCGGTTGGCGTGATGCCTTTTACGTGGCAGGTGTGCCAGGGCTGGTATTAGGCTTGTTGGCATGGCGTTATATCAAGGCTTCAACGGCCGAAAGTATTGCCGTAAAACAAGAGAAAAGCATCAATATCCAAGAACTTTGGCAGTACAACAATGTACGTTGGGGAATTGCTGTGGCTTGTTGCGTATTTGGCTGGTGGTTTGCTACTTTGCCTTTTATTTCAAAATACTTTGTCACCGTGCAAGGCATGACTCCCGACGAAATGGGAAAAACCATGGGGCTGTTGGGCGTATCGGGACTACTCTCTTCGATTATTGTACCTGCTCTTTCCGACAAAATAGGACGTAAGCCCGTCATGTTTATATTCATGGCATTGGGTGTATTGTATCCGCTTGCGGTATATGCTTTGGCGGGTTCGGCACTACAATTGCCCGCCATGTTTGTTACCTATTTTATGATGGGCTGTTTGGCCATGGTTGCCGCCGTCATACCCTCCGAAGCAGTGCCAGCACATTTGAGAGCCAAAGCGATGGGCTTGATTATGGGTGTAGGCGAAATCGTAGGAGGTGTGCTTATTCCAGCATTGGCAGGTATTCTTTCCGACCAAATCAACCCCGGTGCATTTTTAGGTGTTTCGGGATTATTGGCTATACTGGGATTAATTTTTGTAACACAATTACAAGAAAAACCTCAGTTAGAAAAATAGATATTGGACAAAAATGAAGTTCCTAGTTCAAGACTTAGTCTTGGACTTACTTTTTAAAACAGTTTTAAACTGTTTTAAAAAAATCAATGACTATATCAAACGATATTGGATTGCGGAAGTGTAACTTTCTTTTTTTTAAAATGAGCGTATTTTTCAATATTTCCGAAATCAGAAATTTCAAATCTACAATTGTTTTAGATGATTGATTCATATCTGGGTTGTATAAACTTGTTATTGATTAGTTTAGAAAGAATCCACCAATAAATAAGTATAATTTTTTTAGGATAAAATATACCTTTGTTGGTAATCGAGTAAACAATAACCCCAAGTTTTTACTATCAAATTTATGAAAATCAGAATCCTTAGTTTTTCCCTGCTCTCAGTTCTAGCTATGCTAAGTTGGGCATGGATAAATAAAAATCAGGGAACAGAAAATGATTGGAGCGACTACCTCGGTGGCTCGGATCGCAATCATTATTCGACCTTGCGACAGATTACGCCCACAAACGTGGGTCAGCTCAAAGTAGCGTGGACGTTTGCCCTACCTGACTCTGGACAAATGCAGGTAAATCCTTTAATCATTGATGGTGTGCTGTATGGCGTGAG
>JACCDQ010471883.1_pt1 | contig 15548 bp, 13 predicted proteins | sample 7446031 | NCBI WGS metagenome assembly JACCDQ01 (sample SAMN15323442, study PRJNA562643) | freshwater metagenome | isolation source: river surface water | place: USA:Blue River Watershed | collected 2017-08-17
AGTCCAAAAAATGGAACTACCGGAAGTCATCTTACTTTTCCCTACGCTAGTATGAACTAGATCAGGTTCAGAGGGTAAAATCTCAGCCTGCTAATGCAGACACCCCTAAAGTGTGCGACAAATGTAATGAAAAAGTTAGAAGAAGAATGTTATATATTAGAAGTTTAACAATTTTGTGCAGAATACTTCTAAAACTGAACATCAATTATTGTTGTCTTGTCCAGCAGCTTTCTATGTGGTCGTTAACCATTCCTGTGGCTTGCATATGGGCATAGACTACGGTAGAACCAACAAATTTAAAACCGCGTTTTTTTAAATTTTTGCTGATGGCATCAGAAAGGGGAGTAGTGGCAGGAACATCTTTAAGACTTTGAAGTTGGTTATCTATAGGTTTTCCATTAACAAAGCCCCAAATGTATTTAGAAAAACTGCCAAATTCTTCCTGAACTTTCATAAAAGCTAGGGCATTGGAAATAGTAGCGCGTACTTTTAGTTTGTTTCTAATAATACCCGGATTCAATAGTAATTCTTCAATTTTGTCTTCGGAATAATTTACAATTTTTTTATAATCGAAATTGTCAAAGGCAATACGGAAATGTTCTCTTTTTGCCAAAACAGTGTACCAACTCAATCCTGCCTGAAAGGTTTCAAGAATTAAAAATTCGAATAATTTCGCATCATCATAAACAGGAATTCCCCATTCTTCATCATGGTATTTACGGTATAAATCGTCTTTTTCGCACCAGGCGCAGCGTGTTTTGTTTTCCATGATTATTTGTTGTGAAGGTATTTTTCGATTAGGTGATGTCCAAGGTAAATTAATGGCGTTAAAACAATAGCCAACATTAATTTGAAAGTGTAACCTGTTATAGACATGTTGAGGTATTGGCTTGTTGTAATTTTTCCGGTTAACCAAAAGGCGATTCCCGAAACAATAAAACTGTCTATGAGTTGGGAAATCAGCGTAGAACCTGTACTTCGAAGCCAAATCATTTTTTTACCGGTTTTATTTCGTAAAAACCAGAAAATGGAAACATCAATTAATTGGGAAACCATAAAAGCAATAATACTGGCAACCATAATAAAAAGACCCTGGCCGAATACAGCATAAAATTGTTCGTCGTTAACCGTTTCTTTAGTGATAAGAGCAGGGATTTTTGTTCCAATGAAAAGAATAAGGATACAATAAGCAATAAGTCCCGCGGTAATAAAAGAGAGTTTTTTGACTCCTTCTTTGCCAAAATGTTCGTTGATAATATCGGTAGTAATGAAAACGATAGGCCAGGGAAGAATTCCAAGACTCATTATAAAAGGACCAATTTGAATGAGTTTTCCACCAATTAATTCGGCAACTACGGCATTGGTAATAAAAATTCCGGCGAGAATCAGGTAAACAGTGTCTTTTTTGGATTGAAACATTTCAAGGGATTTGCATCCAAATTTAGACTATTATTTTGAAAAGACATAAAAAAGAAAATCCATCTCATTTAAAACGAGATGGATTTGTATAGAAATAGTTTTGGCTATTTGATTAACCTAAAGTAACTCTTTTGAAACCTGTGATTTCAACATTGAATCCTTTAACATAATCACCAACTTTTTTACTGTCATCTTTGATGAAGTTTTGATCTAGTAACGCTTTTTCCTGATCTAAAGTAGTGTTGTCAGAGATGAAACGTTGTACTTTTCCTGGAAGGATTTTGTCCCAAATTTGCTCTGGCTTACCTTCAGCTTTTAATTCAGCTTTAGCATCTTCTTCAGCTTGTTTGATAACTTCAGGAGTTAATTGAGAGAAAGAGATGTATTTAGGAACATTTTTTAAAGTTTTTCCTAAACGTTTTGCTTCTTCATTATCTTTTTCAATTACAGCAATACGAGCAGCAAGTTCAGATTCAACGAAAGCAGGATCAAAATCTTTGTAAGATAATGTGTCAGCTCCCATAGAAGCAACTTGCATAGAGATGTCTTTAGTTAAAACGTCACCATTAGCAATTGGTGCAGAAATTGCAGTTAATGCAGCAATTTTGTTAACGTGAACATAAGATCCAACGTAAGCACCTTCTAAGATTTCAAAACCACCGATTTCGATTTTTTCACCGATAACACCTGTTTGTTCGATTAATTTTTCAGCAACTGTAATTCCGTTGAAATCAGAAGCTAAGAATTCTTCTTTAGAAGAGAAGTTGATAGCTTTTTCAACTAATTCTTTAGCTAAAGTTACGAAAGCTTCGTTTTTACCTACGAAATCTGTCTCACAGTTTAAAGTGATAATAGCTCCTTTAGTGTTGTCTGCATTAATGAAAGAAACAGCAGCTCCTTCAGAAGAATCACGGTCAGAACGGTTAGCAGCAACTTTTTGTCCTTTTTCTCTAAGGTTTTGTATCGCTTTGTCGAAATCTCCTTCAGCTTCAACTAAAGCTTTTTTACAGTCCATCATTCCGGCACCTGTAGCTTGTCTTAATTTATTTACGTCTGCAGCAGTAATTGTTGCCATAATATAATTTTTGTTTTAATGTTAAAAGTAAAAATTCCAATCTTCAAATTCCAAATTCCAACGTTATCAGATGGTTAAAAATCTGATTTTGGATTTTGGAATTTAAATTTTGGAATTTAAAATTTGATTTATTCTTCAGTTGCAGGAGCAGCTTCAGCTTCAGCAGCAGGAGCAGTCTCTTCAGCTACTTCAGCTTCTTTTTCAGAACCTCTTTCAGAAAGTCCTTCGATAACAGAAGCAGTTACTAAAGATAAAATTTTCTCAATTGATTTAGAAGCATCGTCATTGGCTGGGATAACGTAATCTACTTCACGTGGATCAGAGTTAGTATCAACCATTGCAAATACTGGAATGTTTAATTTTTGTGCTTCTTTTATTGCGATGTGCTCAGCTTTGATATCTACTACGAACAATGCAGCTGGAAGTCTAGACATGTCAGCGATTGAACCTAAGTTTTTTTCTAATTTAGCACGAAGACGATCTACTTGCAAACGCTCTTTTTTAGATAGCGTGTTGAAAGTACCATCTTTCTTCATTTTATCAATAGAAGACATTTTTTTAACTGCTTTACGGATAGTAACAAAGTTTGTTAACATTCCACCTGGCCATCTTTCAGTGATGTAAGGCATGTTTGCAGATTTTGCTTTTTCAGCAACGATGTCTTTTGCTTGTTTTTTGGTAGCAACGAATAATATTTTTCTACCTGAAGCAGCAATTTTTTTCAAAGCTTCGTTAGCTTCTTCGATTTTAGCTGCAGTTTTATATAGGTTAATGATGTGAATACCATTACGCTCCATATAAATGTAAGGAGCCATGTTTGGATCCCATTTTCTAGTCATGTGTCCGAAGTGAACACCTGCTTCTAGTAATTCTTTTACTTCTATTTTGTTTGCCATTTTTTTAACTAGTTTACGTTCTGTTGATTAGCAATGTCCCGTTTTGGATTTAATGATTTAAAAATTCAAAGATTTAAAAATTTCAGTATATAATTTTTTAATTATTCAATCTTTTGATCTTTCAATCCCAGTTTCATTTAGATGCTAAACTATTTCCTACCTCGGCAGGAGAGCAACAATAACTGTGTTTTTTAATTTCAATAAATAATTGACGATGTCTTGTACTAACTGTACAAGACAGGTAATATTAACGTTTAGAGAATTGGAATCTCTTACGAGCTTTCTTCTGACCGAATTTCTTACGTTCAACCATTCTTGGGTCTCTTGTTAATAAACCTTCTGGTTTCAAAATACCTCTGTTTTCAGCGTTTACTTCACACATTGCGCGAGCAATTGCCATTCTTACAGCTTCTGCCTGACCAGTTATACCACCTCCGTAAACGTTTACTTTTACGTCAAAGTTTCCAGCGTTTTCTGTCATAGACATTGGTTGTAAAACTTTGTATTGTAAAGTAGCTGTTGGGAAATAAGTTGCTAATTCTTTTTTGTTTACAGTGATTGCTCCTGTTCCTTCTGAAACATAAACACGTGCAACAGCGGTTTTTCTTCTACCGATTTTGTGAATAACTCCCATTACTTAAGATCGTTTAGGTTAACAGTTCTTGGTTTTTGAGCTCCTTGTTTGTGCTCAGAACCAACAACAACATTTAAATTTCTGAAAAGTTCAGCTCCTAATTTGTTTTTAGGTAACATTCCTTTTACTGCTTTCTCAACTAAAGCTGCAGGGTTTTTAGCTTGCAATACTTTAGCAGTTAAAGTTCTTTGTCCTCCTGGATAACCTGTATGACGCATGTAAATTTTCTCGTCCATTTTGTTACCTGTAAGGTTGATTTTTTCTGCGTTAATAACAATTACGTTATCTCCACAGTCCACGTGTGGGGTATAGCTAGGCTTGTACTTTCCTCTTAAAATCATAGCGACTTTAGAAGCAAGACGTCCTAAGTTATGACCCTCTGCATCTACAACGATCCACTCTTTGTTAGAGTTTGCCTTTGTAGCTGAAATTGTCTTGTAGCTTAATGCGTTCACAATAAAAATTTTTTAATTAAACATTCCGTCCCCAATAAAGGGGTTGCAAAAGTACAATTAATTATTTTAAATGCAAATACCTTAAATGAATAATTTTTTTCGGTTTCTGTACTGATAATCAATTGGATATTTCAGTTGCTTTAGAGAACTTCTTTTTTAGAATTTAGCTTAGCGCTTTGGTCTTAAAATTATCTTAGATTTGATTTGAAAAATAATTTGATTATCTTGCATTCTTGCTGTGAAAAGAAAGAGGTATAAATGATTCTTTTTTAAGCAGATTTGGAAGGATTTTACAAATAACAAAATTGTTGATTCTAACAAAAAAGACTCAAAAATTAAGACAATAATATTCAATATGAAAGTTAAAGCAACACTGAAACAAATTGCAAAAGAACTTAATGTTTCTGTTTCTACAGTTTCTAAAGCACTCAATGATAGTCCGGAGATTAGTAATCAAACTAAGGTTAAGATTAAAGAGTATGCTAAACTTAAAAACTACAAACCTAATATTATTGGGTTGAATCTAAAAAATCGAAAGACAAAAACCATAGGGGTAATTATTCCTAATATCCTAAATTCTTTTTTTGCGAAAGTTTTTAGTGGAATTGAAAAAGTAGCCGATGCCAAAGGGTATAATGTGATTACTTGTATTTCGAATGAATCCTTAGTGAAAGAAATCAATACATTGGACATGTTGAGCAATGGTACTACTGATGGTTTTATATTATCGGTTTCACAAGAAGCTCAAAAACTTCAGGATTACTCCCATTTTAACGATATTATTAATGAAGGAACCCCAATTGTGATGTTTGATCGCATTGCAGATGAAGTAGAATGTGATAAAGTAGTGGTAGATGATTATGATTCGGCATTGAATGTTACTCAACGTTTAATTGATACCGGTTGCAAAAATATTGCTTTAATTTCTTCTGTTGATGATTTAAGTGTGGGGAAATTAAGAACCGAAGGTTATTTGAAGGCGTTGGCCGATAATGGAATTCCGGTAAATGAAAATATTATTCTTCGTACTAATTCTGAAGATGATATGAAGAAAAAAATTGAAGCTGTTTTCGAAAATAATACAATCGATGGTGTTTTTGCTTTAGATGAACGTGATTCAGTGGCAGCATTGAAACTGGCAATTAGAAAAGGCTATAAAATTCCGGAAGAGTTATCCATTATTGGTTTTGCTGATGGAATTTTAGCTTCCAGACGATTAACGCCAAGTTTAAGTACGGTAAGTCAGCACGGAGTGGAAATTGGAGAAGTGGCTGCCAAATTACTCATCGACCGCTTAGAAGCCGACGAAGAAAATGAAGCGCCTTATCAAACCGTGGTGATTAAAACCAATTTGAAAGAAAGAGAATCTTCCAGAACAAAAAAATCCATCCCGAAAACTTTCGGGACTAAGAAATAAGAAATGGATTTTTTGTTTAAAGTGTTGTTTGTTGCTGAAATCTAAAATTAATAACAATAAAGGGCTTTAATTTAGGTTGTATTTGAATTTAGGATTTTTATACTTTTTTAATTTTTCAAAAGAAACTAAAAAAGTTGCTTGACAAGCTCTCATTGCATGTGGAAAAGAGGGAGTGAATTTGATCCCTTTTTCAGTGTAAATCCATTCTTCAGCGTCCCACCATTTGTCTAAATCTGTCAAATCACAAGGTTCTTCTTCGTTGTTCTTAGGTTTTTGAAAATGTTGTTCAGCGTTTATAATTGCATATAGTTTTGGGGCAAAATAGGTCTGTCTGTATTTAACCCAATTGTTAAAACTACTTTCTTTTTCGGTGGTAACACTTTTGTCAAATGCGATTATATGATCTAGTTCGTAGTTTTGTCCGGTGTTTAAGTCGATTAAATATCCTCTAGTACTAGTGTCGGGATAAGCTCCACCACAGTAATAATCCGAAAAAACTTTAAATCCAAGTAAATCGTTATTTAAAAATGTAAAATCGGTTTCAAATGATATACCGCCTCCTGTGTTGTAGTTGTTATCAGTTGAGCAGTCCAACTGCCATATAACATTTTTAATGTGAATTTTTTCTAAAACAGCATTGACTTTGTTTTTGCTGTTTTCGGAAAAATTATCTCCTAACCTAAAAAAAGGAACATTACAGTGTTTTTCAGAATACCAATCGATTGTTTTGTTCTTATAAAAAGTGGTTTTTTCTTTTTTGAATTCAAGGAATTTCAATTTTATGAGATCAAATTTTCCGTCTGTATAATAAACATCTGTCAGAGTCGATTTGTAATTAGTAAAATCAATAGGAGACAGTTTCACGGGAAATGATTTTCCTTGAGCATTATTCCATGTTCCTTCAAAATTAGTATTAGCTACTTTTTTCAGGGTAAATTTTTCTCTAATTGTATCGTTGTGTTTCACTATAAAAACAAATTCCTTATTCTTAAATGAACCTTCCAACGGAATGTCTTTTAATGAATTTTGATAGAAATAAGTCGCATTAGGTTCGTCAGAAGAATCTAAAACATTTATTTGCATAAAGATTTTACTTTTTGCCAAAGTACCTTCTAAATAATAGGTCTGACTTTGACAAAATATCGATATGGTTTGAAATAAGAAAAAACACAGGATTATTTTCTTCATAAAATTATATATGCTAATTTTTACCGCCTTCTAAAATCTAAAATCTGCAATCTTAATGCGCTTCCAGCCAGTCTTTCCCCATACCTAAATCAACAACCAAGGGAACTTCCAGTTTGAAGGCATTTTCCATTTCGGCTTTAATCATCGGTTGGATTCGTTCTAATTCTGAATTATGTACATCAAACACAAGCTCATCATGTACCTGTAATAACATTTTGGATTTCCAGTTTTCGGAAACCAATTTATGATGAATATTAATCATTGCTATTTTGATAATATCGGCAGCCGAACCCTGAATAGGAGCATTCACCGCATTTCGTTCGGCACCACCGCGCACCACGGCGTTTTGCGAATTGATGTCTTTTAAATACCTGCGACGACCTAAAACTGTTTGCACGTAACCATGGTCACGGGCAAAATCAATTTGCTCATTAATAAAGGATTTCAATCTTGGATACGATTTGTAATAAGCATCAATTAATTCGGCACTTTCAGAACGGGAAAGGTTGGTTTGGTTAGAAAGACCAAAAGCCGAAACCCCGTAAATAATCCCGAAGTTGACCGTTTTAGCATGGCTACGTTGTTCGCGGCTAACTTCTTCTAATGGTACATTGAAAACCTTAGAAGCAGTCGATTTGTGGATGTCTTCGTTGTTTTGAAAAGCCTTAATCATATTTTCTTCGCCACTTAATGCGGCAATAACGCGCAATTCAATTTGAGAGTAATCGGCAGAAACTAAGGTGTAGTTTTCATCGCGGGCAATAAAAGCTTTACGGATTAATCGTCCTCTTTCGGTACGAATAGGGATGTTTTGTAAGTTCGGATTATTCGAACTCAAACGTCCTGTAGCAGCTACTGTTTGCATATAATCGGTATGAACACGACCTGTTTTTGGGTTGACCTGATTAGGCAAAGCATCAATATAAGTGCTTTGTAGTTTCACCATTTGGCGCCATTCCAGAATATCGCGTACAATTTCGTTGTCATTGGCTAAATAACTCAGAACTTCTTCGCCAGTGGCGTATTGCCCGGTTTTCGTTTTCTTTTGTTTAGCTCCGCCAATTTTTAATTTGTCAAATAAAATATCGCCGAGTTGTTTTGGTGAAGCCAAATTGAATTTTTCTCCGGCGGTTTCATATATTTTTTGTTCCAGCGCCTTGCTTTCGGTAGCCATTTCGACCGACATTTTTTTCAAAAACGGAACATCGAGATTAATTCCTTCGGTTTCCATGGCAGCCAATACAGGAACCAGTGGGATTTCAATTTCGTCAAATAATTTTTGGGTTTCGGTCTTTTCCAGTTCAACTGCAAATAATTCTTTCAATTGAAAAGTGACATCGGCATCTTCAGCGGCATATTCTTTAATGTCTTCCAAATCGACTTCACGCATCGATTTTTGGTTTTTTCCTTTCTTCCCAATTAAATCTTCAATTGATTTTGGCGAATATTTTAAATATGTTTCTGATAAAATATCCATGTTATGACGCATATCGGGATTGATAAGGTAATGCGCAATCATCGTATCAAATAATTTTCCGGCTACGCGAATGCCATAATTAGAAAGGATTTTTAAATCGTATTTAATGTTTTGACCAATTTTTTCAATTTCCGGATTTTCAAAAAACGGAATGAATTTTTCAGCTAAAGCTTTGGCTTCTTCCTGATTTTCCGGAAAGGGAACGTAAAAAGCTTTTCCTTTTTCATAAGAGAATGACATTCCAACGAGTTCAGCATGCAAAGCATCCAGTCCTGTTGTTTCGGTGTCAAAGCAAACGGAAGTTTGTTTTTGTAAATTTTGCAGTAACAATCGAACGCCTAAATCACCCTGAATAATCTGGTAGGAATGCGAGGTGTTTTCTAATGTATTGTAAAACTGATGATGCCCACTTGTGGTTTCTTCATCTGCGATTGCACTTCCAAAAAGATCAAACTGATCTTCGTTTTTAGGTGACGGTTTTTTATATAATTTGGCTTCGTTAGCCGGATTGACATCATTTTGTGAACCCTGAGACGGATTTTTGAAAATCGCATCAAATTGTTCGGCCATTCTTCTAAATTCCAATTCGTTGAATATAGCATCTGTTTTTTCTACATCAGGCTTGGAAAGTTCATAGTCTTTCTCATCAAAAGTTACGGGACAATCCAGTAGTATGGTTGCGAGTTTTTTAGACAATAATCCCAGTTCGGCGTTAGCTTCTATCTTAGTTTTCATGGCGCCTTTCAGTTGGTGGGTGTTGGCTAACAGATTTTCCAGTGAACCGTATTCTGCCAGGAATTTTTTAGCAGTTTTTTCGCCCACACCCGGTAATCCGGGAATGTTATCGGCAGAGTCGCCCATCATTCCTAAATAGTCGATCACCTGTTCTGGTCTTTCGATTTCAAATTTTTCCAAAACTTCAGGGATTCCCCATACTTCGATTCCGTTCCCCATTCGGGCCGGTTTGTACATGAAAATATTTTCGGTTACCAGCTGGGCAAAATCCTTATCAGGGGTTACCATATACACCTGATAGTTTTGTTTTTCGGCTTGTTTAGCAATGGTTCCAATTAAATCATCGGCTTCGTATCCCGGTACTTCAATTATAGGAATATGCATAGCATGTAATAATTCCTGAATATAAGGAACAGCTATTTTTATCGCTTCGGGAGTGGCATCACGATTGGCTTTGTATTCAGGGAACATTTCGTTACGCAAATCACTGCCGCCTTTGTCAAAAGCTACTGCTAAATGATCCGGTTTTTCACGCTTAATCACATCCATTAACGAATTCATAAATCCCATAATGGCCGAGGTGTCCATGCCTTTGGAATTAATTCTTGGGTTTTTGATAAAAGCATAATAGCCTCTGAAAATTAAAGCGTAGGCATCGAGTAGAAAAAGACGTTTTTGAGCTGACATAGTAATTTTATTTGGACGTAAAAATAAACAAAGCTTTTTAAAAACGCTTCATTAAAAATAGATTGTTCAATTGTGAGGCAGGGGCTTTTCTTTATTCGTGTCATTTTGAAGAATGAGAAATCTCATCAAGAAATTCTATAAAGATTGGGTGAAAAATAGAACACGAAAGGATTCGTGCGGTAGCGAGGGAGTATTTCTGTCAAATTAGCATCAACTTTAGGTTTAAAATAGATTTTTTGCCAATTTCCATAAAACACCAATAAAGAAAATCAGTTGAATAAAAAGTATGCTTATGAATGTTATAATACAACTAAAGTTTAAATATTCATTGATGTGTATAGTCTTTAGGATATCTTCAATATTTTGAGTTGGCTCTTTGTTGATTTGTTTAAGTAACAACCAAATTAAAATTAGTCCGCCAATTGATACAATAGTATGTGTGTAGGTAATCAAATTGCTTAAACCGATTCTTTTTTTTGATAAAAAGAAATGAATTAAACCCAGTAAAAAATAGAATGAACTCAATAAAAATCCTAAATGAGAATACTTTATAACAAAGTAAGTGTCATGGATATTAATGTCAAACATTCCTTTGTATTTATTGAATGCAAAAACCAAAATAAAAGGGATTGTTAAAAAGAAAAAATGATGCGGTTTGTTGAGAGGTAAATCCATTTTACAAAAACTTTTTTTTCAAATATATTAAAATATTCTTACAAGATAAATTGATTGAATTCGTTGTTAGACCTGAAAGAATTTTTAAAAACTTTCAGGTTTGTTTCGATAAAACACCATGACTCCGTTAAAGTTTAATTAACAGATTCTAAATTAAGCAGTAGAAGTTGTTATTTTGTGTAAAAATGTATTGGAATGGTTTTTAGGTTACTCTTTTTTATAGTGTTTCTTTTTGTGATTGAACTCTATGCTTTTCAGGCTGTTAAAACGTTAGTGAAGGATAAATGGATTTTGGTTGCTTATGGGGTGTTGAGTCTGGCAATTTTAATTTATATTATTTATGGCTTTTTTAGTTTTGATCGTTCGGTGGGACAAACTAAACAAACCATGTTTACGATGGGCTTGATGCTGGTGGTTTATATTCCTAAAATTGTTTTGGCAATCGTATTGTTAGGAGAAGATATTTTCAGATTGGTAATGGGCTCTGTGAATTATTTTGTTGAAAATAGTAATGAAGGCTTTCTGCCTTCCCGCCGAAAATTTGTAAGTCAGCTGGGGTTAGGATTGGCAGCTGTTCCCTTTTTATCTTTGATTTACGGAGTAACCATTGGCAAATACAACTATAAAGTGATTAAACAACGCATTTTTTTTCCTGATTTACCGGATGCTTTTGATGGTTTTACCATTACTCAAATTTCAGATGTACATTCCGGTAGTTTTGATAATGCAGATAAAATAAATTATGCCATAGATTTGGTCAATGAGCAAAATTCAGATATGATTTTGTTTACCGGCGATATTGTGAATACACATGCCAAGGAAATGCATCCCTGGATTGATGCTTTTAATCGTATCAAGGCACACGAATATGGTAAATTTTCCGTTCTGGGTAATCATGATTATGGTGAATATGTGACCTGGCCTTCTCAGACAGCTAAGGATCAAAATTTTAAAGAAATTAAAGATTTGTACGGACAAATAGGATTTCAGTTGTTATTGAATGAGCATACTTTTATTCAAAAAGGAAATGATAAAATTGCCTTAGTAGGAGTGGAAAACTGGGGTAAAAATTTTAAACAGGCGGGTGATTTGGAAAAAGCTTCTGAAGGGTTAGGAAATCATGATTTTAAAATATTGATGAGTCACGACCCAAGTCACTGGGAATATGAGGTTAAAAATAATGAGAAAAATTTCCATTTAACGCTTTCCGGTCATACTCATGGAATGCAATTTGGTATTGAAATTCCGGGCTATTTTAAATGGAGTCTGGCACAATATGTTTATGCGCAGTGGGCAGGTTTGTATGAGCATTTAGGGCGCTATGTGTATGTAAACAGGGGTTTTGGCTTTCATGCTTATCCGGGTAGGGTAGGAATTATGCCTGAAATTACCGTTATTGAACTAAAAAAAGGTGATAGAGTAGCATAATTCGTTAAAAATGCTACATTTGTATGTAGGAAACTTTTATTTTTCTTAGATTTAAAAAAATTAATTCGTTGGTTTTATGTCAAAATTTGGAGAACTTATAAGTGCACATGTGCCTGTGTTGATTGATTTTTACACAGACTGGAATGAATCTTCGATTTCTATGCATGAGGTGATTAGAGATGTTGCTGCTGCTCTGGGTGATAAAGCAAAAGTGATAAAAATTGATGTGGATAAAAATCAAGAACTAGCCGAAGCCTTGCGAATTAAGGGGTTGCCAACTTTGATGGTGTATAAAAACGGTCAAATGGTTTGGAGGCAATCCGGAGAACTGGATGCTAATTCGTTAATTAGTATAGTTCAGGAACAAATTTAGAGTTGTATTGTTTCGAAAGAATAGTTGTTTCGGGCCAGATATTCTAATGCTCTGGGTAAAACATATTTTAGGTTTTTAAAGGCTTTTTGGCTGTCGTGAAATACGATAATACTTCCGGATTGGGTATTGTTAACTACATTATCCAAACATTTTTCTTCGCTGATGTTTTGGTCAAAATCGGCGCTAAGAACATCCCACATGATTATTTTGTAGCCTTGTTGTCTTAGTTTTTTGGCTTGGACTGGTTTGATTTTGCCGTAAGGCGGACGGAATATTTTAGATTGCAGAATTGAGATTGCAGAATTGAGATTTGAAATAGCGGATTCACAGGCTTCAATATTTTCTAAAAATTCTTCGGTAGTTGTTTTCCATCCGTTTAAGTGGTTGTAAGTGTGATTGCCTATTTGGTGTCCTTTTTCAAGTATTTGATTAAAGATTTCAGGATGAGAAGCAATATTTTTACCTATGCAGAAAAATGTAGCTTTGGCATTGTATTTTTCTAATTCGGCTAAAACCCATTCTGTTATTTCAGCTGTAGGACCGTCATCAAATGTCAAGTAGATTTTCTTTCCTTTGTTTGGGATGTCCCAAATGAGATTGGAAAATATCATTTTGATGATAGGGTTTGTTTTGATCCAATAGGGTTTCATTTGAATTTCATTTGATATTAAAGATAAAAAAAATGTAGCAATCCGGTTTGTCGAGATTGCTACATTTTTTTATGAAATCAAAGATTTGTTATTCTTTGTCTCTGCCAAAACGTTGAAAGATGTCAATATAAGTATTGAAAATAGCTCTGTGTTTTTGGAAGAAAGCGGTATCGTTATTTTTCTTCATTACATCAAGCAAAGCTCTGTAGCGCTCAATATCGGTTACAATGTCGATAGCAATATCAGATTGATCCGATGGACTCATCTTGCTGTAGTAATTTAAGTTTTCTTTGTATTTGCCTATCAACTTGTCTAAAAGTGAGTGTGCTTTTGCTGCTTCGCCTACTTTGTAATAACTATCAGCAAATGGCTCTAATAAAGAGTAATATCCAAACTTGTCTATAGGCATTTTGTCCATTGCTAAGGCAATTACTTTTTTAGCTTTGTCTATTTTTCCTTCTTTGATTAACTGGTTTATTAATCGGGAAAGGTTGGTTCTGTATGTAATACTTTCGCGACGTGTTTCCGGGTCGTGGTATATATCACCATTGCTGTTGCCCCAGTCCCATTTCATGATAATGTTGTACATTTTATCGCTATCAATTTTGCCCATTTCCATCGGATTTCCGTCTTTAGGAATGCTTGTTTTAACAGGGACTAATTTGTAAACCATGCCGTCAAGTTGAAGGTAGTCTTTCATCCAAAGGTATTCTTCGTCGTCAAAAGCGCCTCCACTGAAATAAATTGGTCTTTTCCAGTTGTTATTGGCTACAAGGTCTAACATCATTAAGCGGTTTTTGTATAATGCGCTTCCTTTGATGTCAATATCAATATAAGGAACAATAGAGTCATAGTCTTTCTCAGCAACCATTTTGCTCTTAATGATGGCATTTTTGTCAACTGGAATTCGAATTTGATTAGTTGGGTAGAAATGGATAATTTGTCCATTTTGCATTTCTACAGTTGATTTTGGGTGTTTTACAAAATCCATAAAGCCTTTTACGCTCCAACGGCTTTTGATTTTAGGAATACTTACCACATAATCCAATTTATCTCCCACATATTGATCGTGAGTGAAAGAAATAGGAAGTGGTTCTGATTCGTAGGTCTTTGTTTTCATCTGGTCAATATACCAATCCGTCATGAAAAGACTCGTATTTACGATTTTTATGTCGGTTCTGATGCCTTCAATTTCCTGGGCGTACCATAATGGGAAAGTATCGTTATCACCAATGGTGAATAATATTGCATTGGGATCGCAAGAGCTTAAATAAGCTTTTGCCATAGCTAATGCAGTGTATTTTCCTGAGCGATCGTGATCATCCCAGTTTTGTGATGCCATAATAACAGGTGCGGTTAATAAAGAAGCAGCTATAATTCCGGGTCCAACAATTTTTGGAGATACGTATTTTTTGGCACTTTCGTACAAAGAATAAACTCCTAATCCTATCCAAATGGCAAAAACATAGAATGAGCCTACTAAGGCATAGTCTCTTTCTCTGGGTTCGAAAGGTCTTTCGTTAAGGTAGATTTTTAATGCAATTCCGGTAAATAGAAATAAAGCCAGTAATACGTAGAAACTTTTTAAATCTTTGCCGGCGTGATACATTAATCCAATAAGTCCTAAAATGAAAGGAATGAAATAATATACGTTGCGTCCTTTGTTATTTAAGGTGTCCGAAGGCAGATTGTCTTGAGAACCTAAATGGATGTCGTCGATAAGTTTAATTCCGCTAAGCCAGTTTCCGTCCTGGTTATCATATCTTCCCTGATTGTCGTTTTGACGTCCGACAAAGTTCCACATTAAATACCTCCAATACATATAGCCGAATTGGTATTCAGCCATAAAGCGAAGGTTGTCGGCAGTGGTAGGTTTTTCGATTATTAAATAATCGCTGTAGCTTCTCAGGAATTTAACATAGCCTTCATTGTCAATTTGTTTTTGAGCATAGGCTTGTCTGAATTCTGAAATGGTTTTTTCGACCTCGTTTTTTAATTGGGCAATCGCTCTGTTGTATTCTTCCTCAGATAATTTGCTGGCGTCAACACCATAACGGGCTAAATCATTTTCGTAAGGATAATCAGGGTTGATTCTGAATTGTGGGGGATTGCTAAAATTGATATAATTTTCAATGTGCTCAGTACTCCACATTCTGGGTAAAAAAGCTTTTTGAGCATTGTCGCTGTTTTGTTCAGCGTTTTTGTAGTTATTTACAATAACATATTTCCCTGTTTTGTAATCTCTCTCGTAGTTAGGAGCTTTGTCAAGATAAGGAGTTTCTTTGTCTAAACCGGCAAAGGTTTCGGTGTATTGTGGTCCGTAGAATAACGGATTTGAGCCATATTGCTCTCTGTTGTAGTATGCTAAAACTTCTCGTGCATCCGATGGTTTGTTTTCGTTGATTATTACATTAGCATTAGCGCGAATAGGGAGCATTA
>JACCDQ010038346.1_pt1 | contig 15534 bp, 13 predicted proteins | sample 7446031 | NCBI WGS metagenome assembly JACCDQ01 (sample SAMN15323442, study PRJNA562643) | freshwater metagenome | isolation source: river surface water | place: USA:Blue River Watershed | collected 2017-08-17
CGTTGATCAATGGTTTCTGCGAGGACTTGATAAAGGGAGGCTGTCCACGACCGAGATAAAGGCTCTTGATGATCCCAGGATTGTAATAACTGAAAAGCGGCTTCTGCGGTTTCACAGTTTAATAATTTTTGCAAAAATTCAGTGGGTATTCCGACTTTCACCCCCTGGGCAATCAAAATTTCTAAACGGGCATCGGCCAAATGATGGTGAGTGTGAAAAATCCCCCCCGCTAATTTGACTAATTTGCCATGGTAACCCAGTAATAAAATTTGTTGGACTCCCCCTAGGGCGGCGGTCACTAATAAAGGCCCCAACCAGTTAGCAGTTTTCACTAAAATTTTTGAGAAAAAACCTAATTGTTGAGCCAACTGTAAGCCATTTTCGCCAATACAAAAGACTAATAACGTTTGATTTTTTGCTTGTTCTTGCAGTTGAGTTTGCAGACTTTGTAAATAGTCAGCCGCACTTAAGGGTTGAGAAATGCCCGAAGTTCCTAGTAGAGATAAACCTTCTACAATCCCAAAAGCTTCATTAGAAGTCCGTTGAGCGAGGGCGCGACCTTCCGGCAAAATAATCGTCACTTCGAGGATTTCATTGGGTAATAAATAAGGCTCCAGATTCTGGGTTAATAATTCCTGTGCATAGCGATAAATTGCCGCTTGATTATTGGTATTTTTGCCAATGCCTTCCCCTCCGTGCAGAATTAATGATTGGGAACCGGGTTTCGTCGTTACCCAAGCCCAAATCGGCGTATGACGGGTTATATCTAAATTGTCGCCAGGATCACTCCGAGTAATGGCTAAGGCAGATTGATTATTTAAGGGAGCCACCTGTTCAATGGGAATCTCCACTAACTCGGCTGGGTTAATTAAATTAACGGTTACTCGATCAACCGCTATTTGATAGCGCAATTGATGAATCGCGGCGATCGCCGAAGCACAGGCAAAAACCGGCAAGGTATAACCAGAACGCGCCATAGAAACCTCAATTACCTAAATTCATAATCTCTAAAGGTTCTAGGTCATCCCCAGGAGTAAAGCCAAAAATGCGAGCATAAAAATAAAATTCTCCCTCTAGGGCTTTCTTAATATTCGCTGATTGACGAAAACCGTGTTGTTCTTCCGGAAAGGCAACATAGGCGACCGGCAGACCTTTTTGCTTCAATGCTTCTACCATCATTTCCGCTTGATTCGGTGGCACAATTTTATCTTCTAAGCCTTGAAAAAAGACAACGGGACAGGCTAATTTATCCGTAAAATGAATCGGCGATCGCTGATAATAAAGGTCTTTTGCCTGGGGATAGGGGCCAATTAACCGGTCTAAATAACGGGCTTCAAATTTATGGGTATCTTGCGCTAAAGCTTCTAAATCACTGACCCCATAATGACTGGCTCCCGCCTTAAAAGTATTGTAAAACGTTAAGGCCGCTAACGTCGTGTAACCACCCGCACTGCCACCGGAAATTGCCAATTTATTGGGATCAACTTTGCCTTGATTCACTAAATATTTGGCTCCATTAATACAATCTGCCACGTCCACAATACCCCATTGGCCGTCTAAGCGTTGCCGATAGTCTCGACCATAACCCGTACTACCACCATAATTCACATCTAAATACCCAAAGCCCCGACTTGTCCAATATTGAATTTTTAAACTTAACGAATTACCCGCCGCCGCCGTTGGCCCTCCATGACTTTTGACTAAGAGGGGCGGTAATTGCCCAGCCGGAACTTGATAGTCCGGATTGTGGGGCGGATAATACCAAGCGTGAGCCATTAAACCGTTTTCGGTGGGAAAGGTAAGGGCTTCAGGAATCGAGAAATAGTGAGGATCTAGTGGGACTTGACTGGATTGTTTTAGGACTTGATAGGTTTTATCTTTTAAGTGAAAACCAATAACAGCAGAAGATTGGGTGGGAGAACTGGCAATAAAAAAGACTTGATCATTGTGAATGGTTAATGATCCCAGGTTAGAATAGGGAATCTCAAACGTGGTTAATTGTTGGGTAGATACGTTTAATTCTCCTAGATACCAACTGCCCTCTTGGGTATAGGTACAAATTACTGTTTCGGCATTAAAAAAGCCATAACTAGATAGTCCAAAGACCCAATGGGGATAGGCAAATTCCGCTTCCATTGGGTAAATTGCTTCAACATTTCCGTCAACATAGCGATAAAAATTCCACCAACCGGCGCGATCGCTGACAAAGTATAAATTCCCATCGGGCGACCATCGCGGTTCAGCAATAGACTCGACTAATTCTTGCCCCGCTAGACAACGAATATCGGTTAATTCTCCCTGGGCATTCAATTCTCCTAACCATAATTGGGTGCTATCCCAGGGTAAGTTTGGATGTTCCCAGGTTAACCAGGTTAAAAAACGGCGATCGGGACTTAAACGGGGGGAAGAATAAAAATCACTACCAGTTACTAAAGGCTGAACTTCACCGGTGCTTAAATCCACTGTTGCCAGATAATTACTGGGTTCTTGATGCTCTTTCTCATGATCTTCGCAAACCACAATCAAACGATTTCTGGTGTCATCTAAACAAAAATCTGCGTATCTTTTATGCTCATCCTGGGTTAATTTTTGCGGTTCTTTACCATCTGTTTGATAATAAATTTGTTGATCGGCAAAGTGACTAAAATAGGTGATACCATTAGCAATTAAAAAAGACCCCCCACCGTATTCATGGACACGGGTACGCACATTAAAGGGAGCCGGGGTTAAATCCTGATGCTGGCCATTGCTGGCATATTTAACCAATACATTCCGCCCTTTTTCCGAGGGTCGAGATTCCAGCCAGTAGAGAGTATCCCCGTCCACCGCAACGGTTCCGAGGCCAATACTCCCCGCTAAAATCAGGTCGGCTGTAATCGGCGATCGCCAGGTGCCATAGGAGGCGGTTTGTTTCTCAGTCATCGTTAGCCAGTGGGAGCGGGGGACTCAACCATCATAACCCTGAAGGGGAATTTGGCTCTCACTCTTGATGGAGGGATTATGGAGAGATTAAGACATGGCTAATAAAATTTTTAAGGCTCCTTTTTGTTGGGCTTGGGCAAAGGCCGCTAATCCTTCCGCTAGGGGATATTTTTCTGCAATTAAACTCGATACATGAATTTGGTGATTGGCTAATAATTCTAAGGCCGGTAAAAAGGGGCCACAACGGGAACCAATGAGGGTAATTTCATTTACCACAATGCTGGACATATCCAAATTTACCCGCCCCGCATAGGTACTTTTTAACACTAAAATTCCCCTGGGTCTTAAGTGATCTAAGGCGATCGCCAAACCCTCTGGATTACCCGTACATTCAACGGCAATATCAAATTTTGGGTTTGGTAAATCCTCGATTAAACCGGTCTGAATTCCGCGATCGCTTAATTTAGCTAATTTATCCCGATGGCGACCCAATACCCACAATTCACACCCGGTTAATGCCAACGTTTGAGCAATTAGTTGCCCTAATTTACCGTCCCCCACCACTAACACTTTTTCCTTCGGTGTAATTTTTACCTGTTCTTGAATTTCCAGGGCGGCGGCGATCGGTTCGGTAAAAGTGGCGGCATCGGTACTCACATTATCAGGAACCGGATGAAGATTTTGCACCGGTAACGTGAGATATTCCGCAAAGGCTCCAGAACGATTCACAATACCTAAAACCGTCCGATTTTCGCAATGGGTGGGCATTCCCTGTAAACAGTAGCGGCAATGACCACAGGCGGCATTAATTTCTCCAACAACCCGTTTTTGTAAGAGTGATTCAGGGCCTTGGACAACCACACCAACAAATTCGTGACCCGGAATACCGCAATAAGGATAATAACCGCGCAATAATTCCAAATCGGTATTACAAATTCCGGCTTGCAACACTTTAACTAGGGCTTCTCCTTGGGCTGGTTGCGGTTGCGGTAAATCATCACGCAAGCTAAGAGTTTGATTTTCGAGCCAGAGTCCTTTCATCGTTGTAAAATTTCTGAATTGGGTTAAGGTTTAAGGGTTTGACAGAGATAATCAGCAATTAACTTGCCGGCGAGTTGATGTCCGTCTTGGTTCCAATGGCCAATGCCCATTAAGGTATTGTTGAAGCCATGGAAATAGGTTTTGTTCTGGTCAGCTTGGGCTTGAAATTGAGGAGCTAAATTCAACACAGCAAAATTGGCTTGTTTTCCTAATTTGGCAAGACGTTGATCGGGATAAAATAAGTTAGTGGCACCTTGTTTTGCTAACTCTTGACGCACAGCGCGATCGGGATAAACCTGGGGAGGATTACTTAATGTTACGGCTAAAAATTGGGCTTGATGATTTTTTACGTCTTGATTCGTCATTTGGATTAAGTTTTCGGTCGCTTCCCAGGCAGTTTGCCAGTTTTTGTCCTGGGGTTCTCGATATAAATTCACATCAAAATCCAGGGCCGGGATCAGAGAATTTGGATCATTTTTTGCTCCAGTATTACCAGGGTTAACTAAGGCTTGACGGGTACTGAAAGCGCGTTTCGCTTCATTGATCACTTGCAAGACGCGAGAATGATTAATCAGGGTAAAGCTCAATCTTCTGAGCCAGCTATCTCGACGGCGATAGGTTTCCGTTTGATTGAAGGAGGTATCTATCACCCATTGACCATTTCTTTCGATTAAGAACGGTGAAAGGCGATCGCCGGGACTCAAGGCTTGAGAATTATTGATAATATCGTTGCCCGTAAAAATTTGTAATAACACAAAATCGGGCTGATATTTCCAGACGTGCTTTTTGAGAGTCATTAATTCCTGGGCCGTGCCGTAATCCCCAACCCCAAAATTCATCACTTCAATTGGCCGATTTTTAAAGGCAGAACATTGGGCTAAGTTTTGCTCTAGTTTTGACCAATAGGTATCTTCCGCATTGACTTGAATCGCTTCCGAAAAAGAATCCCCTAACACCGCAATACGATAGGTATTGGGCGGTTTAGGAATTGCATGATCTCCATCCCGTAAACCGTCTTGATTGATCGCCACATAACCCTTACCTTCGTGTGTCCATTCCGCCGCATAATTCGGAATTAAGGCATGGCCCCGATCGCCATCCACATCATAAAAACTGGGATAACTAATGCCCGCTATCCGTAGGCCAATTTCCATGATGCCCACCCCGAACAGGACACTACCGAAAATCAGCAGAGTATTAGCCAGCAATGGTTTGAATTTAGGGGAAGGTTGACTGGATTCGCCCATAATGGCCTAGGGGTTAGGAATCTAAAGAGCCTTCTATTAAACCATTAAACCCGTAAATTTTGCGTTCTCCTTGGAAAGCGACTAACTCAACGGTGCGTTCATCCCCTGGCTCAAACCTGACCGCCGTTCCCGCCGGGATATTTAACCGCATTCCCCTGGCTAATGCTCGCTCAAAAATTAACGCTGTATTGACCTCAAAGAAATGGTAATGGGAACCCACTTGAATCGGGCGATCGCCGCTATTGGCCACCGTTATTTGCCGAACCTCCCGCCCCGCATTGATTTCAATATCCCCAGAGGGGGTAATAATTTCGCCTGGAATCATGGTTTGCTCCCGTAAAGTTTCCTGCCTGGCAATGGGCAAGATGACCACCCCACATTTTATCCTTCAAGCTGACCCGATAATCAAAAAGTTAGGAAATCCAGATGTTAAGGGGAATGAATGGAGTCTTGGGCAACAGGGGAGAGTTGCAAAGGGTTGCGCCAATTTAACCAAATATCCTGTTCCTGTTGTAAACAAGTATGGGGTTGTTTGTCACCGATTTTCTCGCGGATAAAAGCCAAACTACGACCCGCAAACCAACAACAATTCGCCGTAATTAATCCTGCCTGACCATAAAATTTAGCAAAGTATCGAGAACGAGATTGATAAAGGTAAGCCCTGGGACGTTTACGAGTGGCAATATCCTGTTTAGTGGAACTACTTCCACCCCGTAAATGCACCACCCTGGCTTCCGGAAAATTCATAATTTGCCAGCCGGCTTGTTGCGCTCGACGACAAAAATCTACATCTTCGTAATACATAAAATAACCTTCATCAAGGAGGCCAATCTGCTCGAAAACTTCACGGCGAATCATCACACTGGCAAAACTTGTCCACTGGGGAAAACTGGGGCGATCGCTGACTTCTATCGGCACATTAAAAGCCTGGAAAAGTTTCGTCACCACACTAGTCGCGGCTCCAGCAATCAATTCACTGGCGGGAGAATGAAACCGAAAACAACTAATTTGAGGCGTGCCATCGGGCCATTCTAACCGAGGACTGATTAAACCCACTTGAGGATTTTCTTGGAGAGTTTTTAGCAGAATGGTGAGGGCTTGAGGTCTAACAATCGTATCGCTATTTAATAGCCAATAGACCTCCGCATTCATCGCCTTAATCCCCAAATTATTGCCGGCGGCAAATCCCCCATTCACCTCAGAGGGGAATACCTGCGCCCATGACTGCCATTGTTCCTGTTCGATCGCCCCTTGAATGATCGGTACGGATTGATCCCCGGACGCATTATCTACCACGATCACCTGATGGTATTGCGGATCAACTTGCCCCGCCAGCGATCGCAAACAATCAACGGTTAAGGCCGGAGTTCGATAATTGAGAATGATAATCCCCAGGGTTTTGGCAGAATTGCTGGCATTGTTGATCATGGCGATCGCTCTCTATTCTGAGATAGCAGAAAAGTCATTTTTAAGGCTCCTGAATAGCATACAATATTTTCATTAAAATAATTTCTTAGCCATGACCTCTAAACTCTTCACGAAACTGGTTGATACCCTACAACCCTATGCCACAGGGCTATTCCCCGAACCGCCCCCGGAACCCGATTACCCTAACGAAATTTATACCTATACAACCCAGGCTTGGGGCAGTCATCAAGCGGGAAATTATGTAATGGCCTATCTTCCCCAGCGCGAAACCCCGGCGGTTCCCCAAATTGTTATTTATTTGCATGGCTTTGCCTTTGGCAATCCCTATTTTTATACTGCCCATATGCAACATTTAGCCCAACAAGGCTATTACGTTTTTTTTGCAGATTATCAAAAGGATAATTTTCCTAATACCCAAACCCCTGAACCACCGAGTGACGATCTAGTTACGATTAAACAGTTTTTAGAAGCGGCTCTGGATAGTTTTCAAACCGCAGGGGCAAACATGATTGCGAATGCTAATCAAGCAGTCCAAAATGCTTTAAAAGTCGTTTTACCACAAAGCCAAGACCTAGATATTTATCTTTTTGGCCATTCCGTTGGTGGTTTATTTGTGTTAAGTTGGCCCTATTTTATTGGAGCCGAAAATATTAAAGGAATTACGGCGGCGGATCCGATTCCGGGGACAGCCAATTTACCCGCCTGGTTGCGCACTGCTTTACCCAATGATGTCCCTTTTTTAAAAGAGCCGGTTTTACCCGCCCAAACCTGTCAGGGATTAAGCAATATTCCCACCACCATCTTAATTGGGAATAGTGATTTATTTGTTAAGGTTTCAGACTGGCAAAAGCTTTGGAATAATTTAGCGACTCAAACCAAACGAATTTATATTTCCCAAAGTGACTATTATTACAATGTCTATCGTTGTGATGATCGTCGAGCGTTAGTGGCCTATCATAATCAATCGGTGACGAATACCTTGCTCTATGGGCCAGAAGATGTGCAATTATTAATTGGGGGAGCGGGTATCCAAAATGATCTGCGTTGGCGGTATGTTTGGTCTGCGTTTGATGCCATGCTTCAAGGTGAAAAGGCAGATCAACTAACCTTTGATATGGGGCAATGGTCAAATGGGAAGCGGGTCAAAAGAGTTAAAAGTTGGCCAAAACTTTAATGTCCTGGGAGATTCGGCTCAATTTTAATTGATACTTTGATTTTTACAAGTAGGCAAGATGCTTATCTCACGTTTTCTGTATTCTATGTTCCATGAACGGTCAAGATTCCCATCCCACCTTTTATTTTGCAATTTATTATGGACAATTTAACCCCTATTACGAACCAGAAAATTTTGCAAGCCCTCGAACATCTTCTGCACGTTGTTGCGAAATTGCGATCGCCGGAGGGGGGATGTCCCTGGGATTTAGCCCAAACCCAACACAGTTTAACGCCCTATGTCATCGAAGAAGCCTATGAAGTTGTCCATGCCATTCAATCCGGGGAACAAACGGCGATCGCCGAAGAATTAGGGGATTTATTATTACAGGTAGTATTGCAAGCCCAAGTAGCCCAGGATGAAGGGCATTTCAACCTAGAAACCGTCGCCCAGGGCATCGCCGAAAAACTCATCCGTCGTCATCCCCACGTCTTCGGAGACTTAGCAGTGGAATCGGTGGAAACTGTCCGCGAAAATTGGGAAAAAATTAAAGCTTCAGAAAAAGGGTTAGATCCCCAAGCGGAGTTATATCTCAGCCAAAAATTGGCCCGCTATGCCCAAACCTTGCCTCCGTTAATGGCGGGGAGTAAAATTGCCAAAAAGACCGCCGATGTGGGATTTGAATGGGAAACCGTTGACGGAGTTTGGAACAAATTTGAAGAGGAATTAGCCGAATTTAAAGAAGCCTTACAAACAGACGATAAAGCCCATCAAAAGGCTGAATTAGGGGATTTATTATTTACCTTAATTAACATTGCTCGTTGGTATGATCTCGATCCCTCCGAGGCCCTGCAAGGAACCCATCAACGGTTTATCCAACGATTAACCCTCATGGAAAAAGCCGCCACTCGTCCTCTCCAGCACTATAGTTTAGGGGAATTAGAAAGTCTGTGGCAAGCCGCCAAAAAAGAACTGAATCATTAAATTGATTAAACCTGAGCCATTTGGGAAAATATCGTTTTTTAGTTTCCGGGAATTGGGGGGATCGGTTTATCCCATGGTGTTCAACGGTGAACACACTTCGCCCCTACAGAAGGGTTTTGAGGGAGCGTAGGGGCATAAGTCAAAAGTTGGTTTTCCATTGCCTGATCTGCTTTCCCTATTGCTGATCGCAACTCTGACAGGACTTTCAAGCTTATTATTGGTTTAGGAGTATTTCAAATCCGGGGGGCTGTGACCTTTCTCACCCTAATATAGAGCCGTCCTAAAAGAACCGGGTTTTAAACCCAGTTTTTGGATAAGGCCCTCCGCCTTGGAGATTTAGGCAAAGATGTCCAAACGATAGATTCAAGTTAGGATAGTTGAAACTATTTAAGACAACGATTGTCATCGAGGTCATGCTGATTCCGCGACTCGACAATATGAAAAATCCATTGCCCATAATTTTAGGTGTGTTGGGGGTGGGACTACTGGGAGTGGGAGTCCTGACCTATCGTTTGGTGCAACCAACCCAAAATAGCCAGGAACTAGATAAATATACGGTTCCCGTCAGTCAAGAAAGTCTGGAAGTTGAAATTAAAGCCAGTGGCACAGTCCAACCTATACAAACAGTGAATATTAGCCCGAAAGTCCCCGGACGCTTAATGCAGTTATTTGTGGAGCAAGGCGATCGCGTCCATCGGGGTCAGAGATTAGCCGTGATGGAAAATCAAGAGATCTATGCCCAGGGAATGCAGTCCCAGGCCCGATTTGATGAGACCGTAGCCCGTTTTAAGGAAGCACAAATCAAGATTCCCACAGAAGTTCGTCAACTGGAAGCCGATGTTAACCAAGCTCAGACCAGGGTGGCCCAGGCTCGTTCCCAACTGGCGATCGCCCAGGATCGTCTCCGACAGGTACAGGCCCGCATTCCCAAAGACATTGAACAATTTCGCGCCCAACTTAACGCCGCCGAATCCCGGTTACAACTGGCGGAAAATCGTATGCAACGCAATCAGGACTTGATTACCGAAGGGGCGATTTCCCAAGACCGGTTTGATGAAATTTCTAACGACTATCTCAACGCCAAGGCCAGCTTAGTGGAATCCCTGGGTAAATTAGACCAGGCGAAAGATACGGCTACCCCTGAAATCAGTCAGATTCAACAGGAAATTCGCCAATATCAGGCGGCGGTAGTTGAATCGGAACAATTCCTGCGGGGTCGGATAGCGGCCTTGGATCAACGCCAGTACACGGCCAAGGCAGAAATGGCCTCAATGAAAGCCGTAGCGGCGGCGGCCCAGGCTGACCTAGAACGGGTCAAAATTCAATTCCAAGATACAATTATCACGGCTCCCTTTGCCGGTACAGTTACCCAAAAGTTTGCTGTGCCTGGGGCCTTTGTCACTCCGACCACCACCGCCTCTAGCACGGCCTCGGCCACTTCTACCTCGATTTTGTCCCTGGCTAGGGGATTGGAAATTGTCGCCAGGGTTCCCGAAGTGGATATTACCAATCTCAAGGTGGGACAATCTGTGCAAATTAAAGCGGATGCTTATCCCAATCTGACCTTTCAAGGTAAAGTCAAACGCATTGCCCCCGAAGCCATTGTGGAAAATAACGTGACCTCTTTCGAGGTGATTGTCGGTTTACTCAATGGTCAAGACCAACTGCGATCGCGGATGAATGTAGATGTGGTTTTTCAAGGCGATCGCCTGGCAGAAGCATTAACAGTTCCGACGGTGGCGATCGTCACCCTGGCGGGCAAAACCGGGGTCATGGTTCCCGACAAAGAAGGACAACCGAAATTTCAATCGGTCACTGTTGGCTTTGTACTAGATGATAAAACTCAAATTTTATCGGGAATTGAAGCAGGTCAAAAGGTCTTTATTGATTTACCAGAAGGAAGTAAAAATCCTAATAAAGCGGGCGAATAATGGTTATGTCTAAGCAATTGATCGGGTTAAAATGCTTACTTCCCGGCTCCCAGCCCGGTTTCAAGAAATGGGGAAAAGACTTACAAAATCACCTATTTACCCTAGTTCGGAGCTTTGCCATTCTCACCCTGGCGATGCTTTGTAGTGTCGGGTTAACCGCCTGTCAAACCCCTACCGCTCCCTTAGAATTTGCTCCCGATGGCGAGATTGTGCAGAAAGCCTTAACCCTGGCTCTGAATCAAAGTCAAACCCGCCTTAGTCAACAGTTAAAAACGGCTCCTCCTGAGTTAGCGATTGATCATATCAACGTCAAACAGTTAGAACCGATTGTGATCAATGATTTACCGGCTTATCACCTCATCGGGCGGTACGATGTCACCTTGACCCTTCCCCGGCAAACCGTTACCCAAAAACAAAATACCTTTGAGCTATACCTACAACGTCAAAGCGAAGGCAAAAGTTGGCGATTACTGCAACGGGAGGCCAATCCCCAGACCGCCAGCCAATGGAAAAGCTATTTAATTGCCCCCTAAACCGACGTAATTTTGGCTAAAAAACCTCAGAACCGGCCCCATCACGATTACGATTGAAAGAGAGTCTTGCGTTGGCTCGGCTAATTTTCTTGTCTCAAACCCTATTTGGAGAACCCCCATGCCCCAAGCCGTTGGTGTCATTCAAACCCTCGGATTTCCCCCTGTATTAGCGGCCGCTGATGCCATGGTGAAGGGCGGCAGAGTCACGCTGGTGTACTATGATTTGGCTGAACGGGGCGAATTTTTAGTGGCGGTACGGGGTCCCGTCTCGGAAGTGAATCTGGCGGTGGAGATGGGGCTTAAGGCCGCGGCCACAACCCCTGGGGGCGAAGTCGTGAGTCACTATATCGTGCCGAATCCCCCAGAAAATGTCCTGGCGGTATTGCCGATCGAATTTACCGAGAAAGTCGCCCGTTTTCGCACCTAACGCTATCGCCTTTTGTCCCCCCTGTCCTTTATAGTAAACAGTCAAGAGAGACTATCAGGAAGCCAAATCGCCATGTCCCAAAAACCCATCGTTGTTGCCCCTTCAATTTTATCGGCGGATTTTAGCCGTCTCGGAGAAGAAATCCAAGCTGTGGATCAAGCCGGCGCGGATTGGATTCACGTAGATGTGATGGATGGTCGTTTTGTTCCCAACATTACGATTGGCCCCCTGATTGTGGAAGCGATTCGTCCCTACACGAAGAAACCCTTAGATGTGCATTTAATGATCGTCGAACCGGAAAAATATGTGGCGGATTTTGCCAAGGCGGGGGCGGATATTATCTCGGTTCATGTGGAACATAATGCGTCGCCTCATTTACATCGCACCCTTGGCCAAATTCGGGAATTAGGGAAAAAAGCAGGGGCGGTACTGAATCCTTCGACTCCTTTGGATTTTCTGGAGTATGTGTTACCGCTTTGTGATCTGGTGTTAATTATGAGTGTGAACCCTGGGTTTGGGGGTCAGAGTTTTATCCCGGAAGTGGTTCCCAAAATTCAGCAATTACGCCGGATGTGTGAGGAAAAAGGCTTAGATCCCTGGATTGAGGTGGATGGCGGTCTCAAGCCCAATAATACCTGGCAAGTTTTAGAAGCAGGGGCCAATGCGATCGTGGCCGGTTCTGCGGTGTTTAATGCTCCGGATTACGCAGAGGCGATCGAAGGGGTGCGTACCAGTAAACGCCCGGAACGGCAATTAGCCACCGTCTAATCTTTAGCAAGTATTGGTGGGGGTTGTCAGCCCCCCTCTATCTCGTTCCACCGTACCGTTGAGGTCAAGTCAAGAGTTCAGGTTTTTTTGGGATCATTGGAAGCCAGTTCTGGGGATTTTTCTCGAACTTCGTAAAAAAAATTAACAATTGTGGCTAAAATGGAGCCAATGTCTTCATTTCTTAACCCAATATTAACCCATGCCCCAAACTCCCTGGACAGGTAACGAATCAGAGCAGTCCTTTGATCCGCTAGATTCTCTCATCTCCCAATGGATTGATCCCTCTGCGGAAGAAGACGATTTTAGAAGTGATTTTTTCCAGGGGATGGCGGGTCGCCGCAAAAAGGCGGCTTTCGTTTTAATGGCCATTTGGAGCCTGGTGATTGTTTTACATTCTGTCCGTTGGGGTTATGGGGTGGTTTTGGCCCTGGGGGGGTTGTTATCTCTTCAGGCGTTGCGGTTAATGGCGGCTAAACCAGAGCCTTTGTTATCTCCTTTGCCGTTGGCAACGCTGACGACCTCAATGGTACCGAGGGTTTCTTTGCTCGTGGCGGCCAAAAATGAAGAGGCGGTGATCCGTCAGTTAGTCGCTCAGTTGTGCCATTTAGATTATCCGACGGATTGTTACGATGTGTGGATTATTGATGATGCGAGTACTGATAAAACACCGCAAATTGTAGATGAATTGGTCAAAAGTTATGCAAATCTTCAGGTTGTCCATCGTCCGGCGGGTTCCCAGGGGGGCAAATCGGGGGCGTTAAATGAGGTGTTGGCTCGCTGTACTGGGGACATTATTGGAGTGTTTGATGCGGATGCCCAGGTGTCAGGAGATTTATTGCGCCAAGTGGTTCCCTATTTTGCTCAGGAGAAAATGGGGGCAGTACAGGTGAGAAAGGCGATCGCCAATAAATCCCAGAATTTTTGGACAAGGGGGCAGGCGATCGAGATGGCGTTGGATACCTATTTTCAACAGCAACGTATTGTAACGGGGGGGATCGGCGAGTTACGGGGTAATGGACAATTTGTGTCCCGTGAGGCGTTAGATCACTGTGGGGGCTGGAATGAGGAAACCATTACGGATGATTTGGATTTAACCATTCGCCTCCATTTAGATGACTGGAAAATTGGGGTGTTACCCATCCCTCCCGTCCAAGAAGAAGGGGTAACAACGGCGATCGCCCTTTGGCATCAACGCAATCGCTGGGCAGAAGGGGGTTATCAACGCTATTTAGACTATTGGCGACCGATTATGGGGCAACCCTTGGGCTGGCGTAAAAAGCTGGATTTAGTCTCGTTTATGTTGATGCAATACCTGTTACCGACTGCGGCCATCCCGGATCTGGTCGTGTCCTTAACCCGCCATCATTGGCCAGTTTTAACGCCCTTAACCTATGTGGCGATCGCCTTTTCGGGTTGGGGAATGTATCACGGGTTGCGTCGTTTAGAAGGACCAGGGGCACCCCTACCTCAATTTTTCTCACGTCTGGGTCAAACCCTTGTAGGAACCTTGTATATGTTGCACTGGTTGGTGATTATGCCCTGTGTCACAGCGCGAATGGCTATCCGTCCCAAACGCTTAAAGTGGGTTAAAACCGTTCATGGGGGACAGAACGAATCAACCTTGGAATTGGGTATGAGAGACTAGCTTGAATGGGATTTAATAGGAGTTGCCTTCGATTTCCAGCATGATTTCTACGGGTAAATTGAGGGCTTCCACAAGACGCTGATAGGCTGTCCATTCCAAATCATTAGCGGTATGAGTACCGAGGATTTGACGGCTGATGGTTAAAATTAGTTTACGCTCTTCTAGGCTAGGAATATCCTGGAGGATAGCGTCTAAATCAAACTCGCCGCCTTGTAATAAATAATCCTGTAATTCCTGTTTTAAGGTTTCCTGTTCTTCGGCATCTTGGGCAAAAACCTGACTTAATTTCTGTAAGATAATGTCTTTTTCGGCGGGAGTGATTTTGCCATCGGCATCGGCCACAACGGCGATCGCCCGTAGAATTTTTAACTGATGGGGAGACACGGTTGGTTCCTTACCAAGATACACTTCAATGACCCTAGAATCATTTTGAATATCGTCCATAGTTCCCTCACAGAGAACCGAGCCTTGGTGTAAAACCGTCACCTTGCGGGCAATCTGTCGCACAAATTCCATATCATGTTCAATCACAATAATGGAATGGCTTTCCGCTAATTCTAACAGTAGCGATCCTACATTTTCCGTTTCCTCATCAGTCAGTCCCGCAACAGGTTCATCTACTAACAAAAGGTCAGGGGATTGAGCCACTAACATCCCAATTTCTAACCGTTGCTTTTCCCCATGGGATAATAAAGCGGCTGATAATTTAGCCTTTGCCGTTAAACCAATCGTTTCTAACAGACCCGCCACACTGCGATATTCCGTGGCCGAAGGTTTTTGGAAGAGAGTTGCCCAAACACTTTTTTGCCGATTAACAGCCAAATCTAAGTTTTCACTAACCGTTAAATTCAAATAGACCCTGGGGGTTTGAAATTTACGACCAATCCCTAAACAGGCAATGCGGTATTCCGGAATTTGCCGCAGATCTTTCCCTTTAAACAGGACTCGGCCCTTGGTTGGTTGAACCTTGCCCGTAATCACATCCAAAAAGGTGGTTTTACCCGCGCCATTGGGGCCAATAATCACCCGCAATTCCCCTGCTTCCATACTAAAATTCAACTGATTGAGAGCTTTAAAGCCGCCAAAGCTCACGGTGAGGTCTTGAATTTCTAAAATGTTGGCCGTCATGGCAGTGTTTTGGATAAAATCTTGGGCCAGCCTATCGTAAGTTTTCCTGGGAGAACTGTGTTATAGATAGCAGATTAATCCCTCCGATACTGCTTTTGCCTGCGCTTACGGCGAATTGTGTAACAACGAGGCACAATAAACTAGGCGCAGAATTGGTCGTTTATCGAAAATTTGGGTTTAAAACCCCGTCCTTTAGGACGGCTTTGATTGGTTTTGGATGTATCGCTTAAGAACTGAGAGAGGTGCGCCACCAATACTTGAAACAAAGTAGGACGGACTCCACAGAGCATCTTTTCCGTAAGGCTTTTTGAATCCTGACTGTCCATA
>JACCDQ011953620.1_pt1 | contig 15533 bp, 16 predicted proteins | sample 7446031 | NCBI WGS metagenome assembly JACCDQ01 (sample SAMN15323442, study PRJNA562643) | freshwater metagenome | isolation source: river surface water | place: USA:Blue River Watershed | collected 2017-08-17
AATTCTCCATATTGGTAAAAAATAGGTAGATATCAATGCCAAAGAACCAATACTTAACCAAATTTGTGACGAACGTTTGAGTGGTTTCATGTAGTTTTAATTGATGAGTTTTTAATTTGGCGTGAAAGAAAATTTTCTTTCACGCCATTTTTTGATTATTTCTTTGAAACTCCTTCTGTCTTTTTGGCTGCATCGGCTTCTGGGTTTTTACCAGTATGCCAGCTCAGTGGAATATTACTTCCTGCGGGCGAAACCCTAACATAGCCTTGCATTTCTTGGTGAAGTGCCGAGCAGAAATCCGTACAGTAAATTGGAGTTACACCAACTTTTGTAGGTGTCCACTTAAGAGTTGAAGTCTCGCCAGGCATAATCAAGATTTCAGAGTTTTGAGCTCCACGAACGGCAAAGCCATGCGGAACGTCCCAGTCTTGTTCTAAGTTTGTTACGTGGAAATAAACTACATCACCCAATTTTATACCTTCGATATTATCAGGTGTAAAGTGCGAACGAATCGAGGTCATATAGACGTGAACCTCATTTCCTTTTCGCACAACTTTTGCTTCTTTTTCGCCTTTGGTGACATACGGATGGAAGTTTTCTTCGAGTTTGAAAATCTTTTTAGAATTTTTCTCAATCAATGAAGCAGGAATAGATTCGGCATAGTGAGGCTCGCCAACCGTTGGAAAATCGAGCAATAGTTTCATTTTTTCGCCTGAAATATCATATAACTGAGCAGATTGTGCTAATTCTGGGCCAGTTGGTAAATATCTATCTTTCGTAATTTTATTATAAGCCACTACATATTTACCCCAAGGTTTGGCTGTTGGCCCGCCAGGAATACTCAAGTGTCCAACCGAATAGAAAGTAGGTACACGGTCAATAACTTCCAATTTTTCGATATTCCATTTTACTAACTCTGACGAAACAAAGAATGAGGTAATGGCATTTCCTTGTCCATCAAACTCGGTGTGTAATGGCCCCAAGCCTGGTTTTTTCACTTCTCCGTGCAGTACAGCATCATATTTCAAAACAGGAATCCCATCAAAGTTGCCATCAAAATTTTTCTCAGTAATTGCCTTTTCCATTTTGGCAAACGAGAAAACAGGAATGACCGCCGCCAATTTACCCGAACCAACGATATATTGTCCAGTTGGGTCTACATCGCAGCCGTGTGGCGATTTTGGGCAAGGCATAAAATACAACATATCAGGACATTCTTTAGGGTCAAGCGTCATTACTTCGTTCATTATTGTTGAAGTGGCTGAGTGCGTACGTTCGTCATAAACGTTATGAGCATAGTTGGCTTTCTCTTTTTTACCTTTTCCCTGTGCCAAATATTCCTCGGCCTTCTTCCAGTTTACTGCCAAAATAAAGTCTTTGTCTTTTTGGGAAGCGTTTACTTCTAATAATGAATTTGCCTGTTCTGTATTATAGGTCGAGAAGAAGAACCAACCCGCTGATTTCCCTTTGCCCGCACGAGCTAAGTCGAAGCTTACACCAGGGGTTTTAAGCTGAAACTTAATCCCCATTTTGCCCGTAGTTTTATCAATGCTTACAAAACTTATATAACCTTTAAAGTTTTGTTTGAATGAGCTAATCGGTACATCTGCGTTAGCATCGGGTGGTACCGAAAAACGAGTTCCAGCTACGGCATATTCAGTGTTTGCCGTAATGAAGGGAGAAGAGTGATTACCACCTGAATTCGGAATTTCGATAATTTCCTCGGTTCTGAAAGTAGATAAACTCACACGGGCAATACGGGGGGTATTATTCCCATTGATAAAAGCCCAACGGCCATCATGCTCACTATTGGTGGTCGAAAGAGCCACATGGTGGGAGTCGTCCCATGGGATAAAACCGTGCGAAGTATTTAGCATCGGCTTGGTTTCTTCGCTGTACCCCCAACCGCTTTCTGCAAATTGAGAAAATACAGGAATAATCTTTAAAACTCTGCCCGAAGGCAAACCAACTACCGAAAGTTGCCCATTAAAACCACCCGAAACGATGTTATAAAACTCATCGTGTGTTCCAGGTGCAACATATACTTTTTGTGCAGCGTCGCCTGCCAAAAATGAAGAGTCTTTACCCTTATCATTGGTTGGTTTACAAGCATTAAGACCCAATAAAATGGCCGAAACTGCACAAATGCCTAAAGTTATTCTTGATTTCATAGTAATTTTTAGTTTATTTTTCACCGTCATTTTGTCTCATAAATTCAATTACACTTCTGGCTTCTTTTTCCGAAATATTTTGGTTTGGCATTCTTACTAAGCAGGTTTCCAATAATTTCTGAGCTTCGGCATCTTCTGCCAGCATCATATCTACGTTTGTTATCATATTGATAATCCAAACTGGTTTTCTTCTTTGTGTAACACCCTTCCAACCTGGCCCAACGATGCGTTCGTCAGTGAGTTTATGGCACGAAGAACACTTTAAATCATAAATACCTTGTCCTTCTTTAATCATAGCTTGGTCTAAAGGAGTGCTTAACTTAATTTCTTTTACTTCTGCACCATGAACCTCTTCTTGTTTCAGAAGTGCCGAATCATCGGTTTCTGGGCTATCAGCTCTTTTTTCAGCTCCTCCACAACTCCACAGAAAAAATGTCAATGCCGACATAATTAGAGTACTTTTTTTCATTTGTGATATTGGTTTATTTGGTAGAATATAAAAAGATGCATTTATCTTTTATTGCAATGCAAATGTATTTTAAGCCGCATCGTTGAAATATGATATGTGTTAGTTATGAAAGATGATTAAAATCATAAAACAGAATAAAAGACCCTTATATCTTTATATTTTCAAAACTAAAACATTTATTAAAAATGATAGATATAATAGAAAACGAGTATGAATTGCTCAGTGTGGGCGAAATCGTTAAAAAAATACCAAGAGCGGCGAGTGTTTTTTCTGAATTAAAAATTGATTTTTGTTGCGGAGGGAATATAAAATTTGCCGATGCCTGTTTGAAAAAAGGCCTAAACCCTAATGATGTTTGGAAGCAAATAAATAGTATTCGTAAAAATGGAAATATTTCAATTGATTTAGATTTTGATAGCTTTGAAATAGACTTTTTAGCCGATTATATTTATAATATACATCATAGGTATTTGTATGATAAGCTGCCTATGCTGACCCAACTCGTGAATAAAGTTTATCATAAACACCAAGAAAAGTATGTTTATTTGACTGAATTATTTGGACTTTATACCGAATTAGAGGCTGATTTATTGGGGCATTTGCCCAAAGAGGAGCAGATAATGTTTCCTTATGCCAAAAATTTGCTTACACATAAAAAGGCTAATACGACTCCAGAACGCCCATTTTTTGGTACAATCAACAACCCTTTATCCGTAATGAATGATGAACATAATAGGGCTGGAGAAATTATTCATCGTTTAAGAGAAATCACTAACGATTATACACCGCCAGCCGACGCTTGTAATTCACATTTGGTAATGATTGAAATGCTAAAAGACTTGGACGCGAATTTAATTCAGCATATTCATTTGGAAAACAACATTTTATTTCCCAAAATTGTACTTTTAGAAGAAAGTATATTTGGTAAAAATTGAGATTATGATTTCAAAGACTTGTGGTTATGCTATCAGAGGCGTAATTTTCTTAGCATTAGAAAATAATATAAATAAAAGAATTGGTATTCAAGAAATTGCTGAGGAATTGAAAGTTCCTCAGCAATTTATGGGTAAAATTTTACAAGAATTGGTCAGAAAAGATATTTTAAAGTCAACCAAAGGACCTCATGGAGGGTTTTATGTTAATGATTCCATTTTAGACCTTTCCTTGATTCGGATTGTGGAGGCAATTGATGGATTGAGTGTTTTAAAAAAATGCTTTTTAGGAAGAGATGAATGCTCAAGTGAAAATCCATGCCCAATGCACGATGAATTTGAAGTAGGTAGAAGTAGTATTTTTGAAACTTTTCAAAGTAAGAATATTAGATATTTTGTGGAACATATTGAAGATGGGACTACTTTTTTAGCAACCTAAACAAAAAACGCAATTCCGACTTGTTCAGAATTGCGTTTTTGTTTCAATCAATATTGATTTTATAATTCTTCAAATTCACCCATTGCACAGAATTTATCAATTCTTTCGTCGATGCGTTCTTGAGGTGTTTTCTTTGATAATTCTTCGATTTCACTTAAAATACGTTTTTTTAAACGTCTCGACATATCTTCCCAATCAAGATGAGCACCACCGAGTGGTTCGTCAATTACTCCATCAATTAATTTATTTTGTAACATATCAGTTGAGGTCAATTTCAATGCCTCAGCAGCTTGTTCTTTATAATCCCAGCTTCTCCAAAGAATAGACGAGCATGATTCAGGGGAAATAACAGAGTACCAAGTATTTTCGAGCATCAAAACTTTATCGCCAATGGCAATCCCTAACGCACCACCCGATGCACCTTCACCGATAATGATACAAATAACTGGCACTTTTAGTACCATCATTTCCTTTAGGTTACGTGCAATAGCTTCTCCCTGCCCACGTTCTTCGGCCTCCAAGCCTGGGAATGCCCCTGGAGTATCAATCAGTGTGACGATTGGCTTATTAAATTTTTCGGCCAATTTCATCAAACGAAGAGCTTTTCTGTAACCTTCAGGGTTGGGCATACCAAAGTTACGGTACTGGCGTTCTTTGGTTTTTCTTCCTTTTTGTTGGCCAATAATCATCACAGATGTGCCATCAATACTTGCAAAACCTCCCACAATGGCTGGGTCGTCTTTTACTGTACGGTCGCCGTGAAGTTCATGAAATTCTTGGCAGATACGTTCGATATAGTCCAGTGTATAGGGGCGGTCTGGGTGACGAGAAAGCTGTACTCTTTGCCAACGGGTAAGGTTCGCAAAGGTTTCTTTTTTCAATTGCTCAATATTATCATTGAGCGTACGAACGGCTCCACTAACATCAACGTTGTTTTCGTTAGCAAGGCGTTTCATATCCTCAAGCTTAGATTCAAGCTCGGCAATTGGTTTTTCAAAATCTAAAAGTGTTCTCATTCTTTGCTTAATGGAGAATGAATAATGTAAAATGGATAATGATTTGTACGATTAACATTATCCATTTTGCAATTATCCATTCATATTTCAAATGTTTGTCCTTTTTCTGGAATTACTACTTGATTATATCCAACTTCTGTCAGTGTATTTTTAAAGTTTTGCATGGTGTGCAATTCGCCATGTACTAAAAAAATATTTTTGGTTTTTTGTTTATCTTGTGTTTTTACAAAATCTATCAAATCATCTAAATCACCATGACCCGAAAATACATCTATTTTCTCTATATTGGCGTTTACTGGTAATTTTTGGCCGCCAATGCTTAATTCTTTACGTTCTCCATTGAGTAATTTCCAACCGAGTGTATTTTCACTGGCATAGCCAATCATCAGAATTGTGGCATAAGGATTACTGATATTGGCCTGAATATGATGTTCGATGCGTCCACCAGTTACCATTCCTGATGCCGAGATTATAATACAAGGCTCAGAATGGTTCGAAACCGCTTTACTTGCCTGATTTGACTCCAAATATACTAAATTTTCAAAATCGAACAGCGATTCGTTTTCTTCATTGAATTCACGTGCTTGTTTGTTCATCAATCGTACATTCTTTTCATAGATACGAGTGCTGGCTTTGGCCAATGGACTATCGGTAAATACTTTAATAGGTGTGAAGCCTCGGTCGGTGTAAAGTTTATTGAGGGTGTAAAGCATCGCTTGTGTACGCCCAACACTGAAAGATGGAATTATTAATCGACCTGGAATATCAATGCAAGCTCGTTGGATAATATTGGCCAAAATTTCCTCAGGCTTGTTTTCGCTGATATGATGGCGGTCGCCGTAGGTGGTTTCGGTAATTAAATAATCGGCTTGTGGTATCGGGTAGGGGTCAACTAATAAAGGATAGTTTTTGCGGCCTACATCGCCCGAAAAACAAATCGTTTTCTTTTCATTATTTTCCCAAAACTCAAGATACACGTGAGCCGCACCAAGCAAATGTCCTGCTGGATAGAGTGTTACGAAACCATCGTCTTTAAACTTGAATCGCTGGTCAAAAGGAATGGTTACAAAATTATCAATGGCTTCTTTTACTTGGCGTTCGAGGTAAAGTTCTCTCGAATCAACATCTTTTCTTTTTTTAGAGCGTTTTTTACTATCGTGAATTGCTTTGTATTTTTTTTGATTGAGCGAAGCCGAATCGAGTAATAAAATTTCGGCTAACTCCATTGTTGCCTTTGTGCATATAACCTGCCCCTCAAAACCTTCTTTGTATAAATTAGGGATTTGCCCCGAATGGTCAATGTGTGCGTGTGTGAGTATGACTAAGTTGATGAGTGATGGGTCAAAGGGAAATATACCGTATTCAGACTTGGGAGTTTCATGACTGTTTTCTTTTTCCAAATCGGTACCACAATCTATCAAAACTCTGTATTCATCGTCAAATTCGAGCAGGAACATACTCCCCGAAACTTGCCTTGTTGCTCCCCAGAATGTTAATTTCATATAAGTTTATCAAATGATTAAGAATAATTAAGCAAAAATCACATTAACTTAATATTCATGGTACAAATTACGGAAACATTTCTTTTTTTAACTAAGCATTTTAGTTAAAATTGTGGGATATTAATCAATACTTTGATTTTGATTACAAAGAAAAGGTTGATAATCAGAGTTTTAGTAAAACTAAAAAATACTGCCGAAATCCCTTAAAACTAAAGACATTTTCTAAATGAAAGTAATTTTATTCATTCTTTTACAGATTTCTAACCCACTCGAACGTCTACAAAAACTGATTGATAGTGTGCAGAATGACACCGAAATCAGAAGTGGAGTAGTGGCCGCATCTATTCGTTCGACGCAAACGGGTGAATATAAATTGCAATATAATGCTCATAAATCGGTTAATTCTGCTTCAGTATTGAAGTTAGTTTCAACGGCGTCTGCGTTAGCTGTTCTTGGTTCAAATTATCGGTTTCAAACTTTTTTGGAGTATGATGGAGCAATCGTAGATAGTGTTTTGCAAGGAAATATTTATATTAGAGGTACTGGCGACCCTTCTTTGGGTTCGGCTCGAATCGGAACAAGTGTAGAGGAAATATCGAGGTTTTTTGCACAGAAAATTAAAGCATACGGCATCAAAAAAATTGATGGTTATATTTTGGGTGATGGTTCGATTTTTTCGGATAATACTTTGGCTGATTCTTGGATTTGGGGTGATATTGGCAACTACTATGGAGCAGGAATTAACGGCCTAAACATCAATGAAAATCTCTACTCAATGTATTTCAGACAGAGCAAACGAGTAGGTGATTTTGCCCCGATAACGAAAATAGTTCCCGAGATTCCAAATATTAAAAATATCAATAAGGTAACCGTGGGAGAGCGAGGTTCGGGGGATAATGTATTGATTTATAGTACTCCTTTTAGTTCGACGGTACTTTCAGAAGGGACTATTCCTGCGGGCGACAATGAGTTTTCAGTAAAAGGGTCTATTCCTGACCCACCAACTTTCTTTGCCTTTCAGGTTCAGAAAAATTTTAGTGTACAGGGTGGCATAATCGAAAAACCAACGCTTTCGTTTCAGCAATACAAAACATCCGAAGGTTATTACCCAAAACAACGCTATCTTATTTTTACGTATGATTCACCGCCTTTATCGAGTTTGGTTAAAGATTGTAATTATCATAGTATTAATCTCTATGCCGATGCTTTCTTGAAATCTGTTGGTTATAATTTATCAAAAGATGGAAGTTTTGATTCTGCCGTGAAGAGCCAAAAACAATTATGGTCGCAGAAAGGAGTTGATTTACAAGGTTTTATGATTCGCGATGGAAGTGGACTTTCGCCTTCGGGAGTACTAACGGCTAATAACTTAACCGATATTTTATACACGATGAAAACCGATGCCACATTCCCTGAATATTACGCGTCTATTCCAATTGTGGGCATCAACGGAACGGTTCAGAATTTAGCTAAAGGCTCAAAAGCCGCTGGAAATGTAAGAGCAAAAAGTGGTTCAATCAGTAATACAAGAGCATTTTCGGGCTATTTTACAGCCAATAATGGCGAAATGATGTCATTTACCTATATAGTAAATCGTTATGCCGATGGTGCCGACCGAAAAGTAAGACGTTATTTGGAAGAAATGATAAAACTAATGGTAGAAATTTGATAACCTATTGATATATTTTAACTCTTAGCCAACCTAAAATTATGCCCTTTATTCAACTCAAAAATGCTAATTATTATTACGAAGAGCAAGGTTCGGGAGAAGAAACCATCGTTTTTTCGCATGGACTTCTGTGGAGCGGCCATATGTTTCATAAACAGGTAGCTTATTTTAAAGACCGATATCGAGTGATAACTTACGACCATCGTGGGCAAGGGAAAACCGAAATCACAGCCGAGGGCTATGATATGGATACACTCTATGAAGATGCCGTAGAATTAATTGAAAATCTCGTGGGTAAACCTGTGATTTTTGCTGGGCTATCAATGGGCGGCTTTGTTGGTATGCGTTTGGCTGCTCGCCGACCAAACCTTATAAAAAAATTGATTCTACTTGAAACAACTGCTGACCCCGAACCGCAAGAAAATGTTGGAAAATACAAAACACTTAACGCGATTGTAAAATATATTGGATTTTTTCCTGTAGTTGGTAGTGTGATGAAAATTATGTTTGGTAAGAAATTTTTGAATGACCCTAACAGGATTGAAGAAAGGAAATATTGGACTCAGCAATTAAAATCAAATAATCGAAAAGGCATCACAAAAGCCGTTGATGGCGTCATTTATAGAAAAGGCATTGCCGATGAACTCCTCAAAATAACTTGTCCGACATTAATTATGGTTGGAGACCAAGACGTGGCAACTGTACCCGACAAGGCACGAAAGATAAATTCGTTAATAGCCAACTCAAAACTAATTATATTTGAAGGCGGAGGGCATACTTCATCGGTCGAAGAACCTAAAGTTTACAATACCGAAATCGAAAAGTTTATTCTATGATTTTTGGAGACGAGGATTGTTCCTCGTCTCCAAAAATAACTTACTGATTATTGATATGATTCATTTTTGCATTCATAATCTGCCCAATTTCGAGAGCTTTGCTTTTTACAAAGTCTGCTTTTTCGCCCGCAAAAAGTGAGTCGGTTGTGAGAAACCATAGAGCCAACCATTGCTCAAAACGCTCGGTAGTGAGTCGATGTTTTTCATTGGATTGTAAATGTACCCACATCATGCCGCCATTATAACTACCTGTTTGGAATAGCCAATTCTCCCAAAAGTTTACTACCCTCGTAATATGCATTTCCCAATGTTCGGCTGGCATCTCAAAAACGGGTGCAAGGTTTGGCTCATTATGCACTCGTTCGTAGAAATTATTCACCAATAATTCTATATCTGCTCTATTCTGTATATCGTCCATAAGTTTCCTTGTAGGACAAGTTTCTAACTTGTCGGTTGTAGTTACAAAAGTAATTCCAAATCATAAAAGGTTTATATGATTTTGCTCATATTAAAAATAAATGTAAAAATATTTTGATATTATGTAAAGTTTATTTTACATTTGTTGCGTTAAAATTTACATGAAAAAGCTATTACACTAAAAACATTCTTAATTATGGAGCCAAGATTCTTATTGCCGCATCGTTTCAAATTTATCGGGTGGATTATTACCATTCCTTCAATTATTTTGGGGTTGTTCGTTATGTTCGATAACCTCAGTTTAGACTTTTTTTCTATCAGATTGCCCTTAGATTATATTGTTTATGATGGGGGAATGAATGTAAAGGGAACCATTGATAATGGCACTGAGTTAAATTTTACGGATGAAATTGCTACTATTGGAAGTATTGTTGGTTTAATTTTTATTGCTTTCTCGAAAGTAAAATTTGAAGATGAGTATGTCTCAAAAATCAGATTGGAATCGTTGCAATGGGCTATTTATCTTAATTTTGGTCTATTGATAATTGCTACGATTTTTATTCATGGATTAGCATATTACAACGTGACAGTTTATAATATGTTTACTCCTCTGATAATTTTTATTGTTAGATTCTACTATTTGATTCTGATAAAAAACTGATAATGAACGAATTAATTAAGTAAACAAAACGTTTACAACACAGAATTATGAAAAATAGAATCAGAATCGAAAGAGCCATTTTGGATATTACACAAGCCGATTTGGCCGAAAGAATCAACGTCAGCCGACAAACTATCAATGCCATTGAAAGTAATAAATACGTGCCTTCCACAGTATTGGCCTTGAAGATTGCCCGCATTTTTGGAAAGCCAGTGGAAGAAGTTTTTGAGCTGGAAGAAAACGATTGACGCACAATGTTCGTTATAGATATGCAGCAATTCCGAAAAATAATTTTGAATTGCGGCATATTTCCTTAAATTTGAATCTTTAAGAAACAAAACATTGATGAAAAAAGCAATTATTTACAGCTTTTTGGTAGTATTGGCTGCTTGTACAACAAATAAGAAAATTCAGAAAGCCCAGAAGGAGATAAATAAAACCGTAGCAGTGAAACCTGCATCTATACCAGTTGCGAAGCCAATGGTGGTAGCAATAAAAAGTAGGTATTTATTAAAGGATTCGGCAGCTGTTAGAATCTTCATGGAGCTTGATATTGAAAATCTAAAGAAAGACCAAGTTGCACAACAACTCAATGACAATTTTAGGTTTAATTGGCTATTGCAACCCGACTATGGTGTGCGTGAAAGAATTGGCTCTGGAAGAATCGAAATTACTGACCAGAATATTATCCAAAAAGAAGATAAAGTCTTGTTAGATTTTGAAATTCCAAGACCTAAAAATTTAGCAAAAGGGCTTTTATTAACCGAAGTTTTTCAGTTAGAGGATAGTAAAAAATCAAACAACGATTTAGTGATTGATTTTAATGGTAATCGCATTAACGACCGTTTTGGAGTATATGTAGGAAGCCTAACAATTCCTGTTTTTAGAAATTATATTAATAAAAATGATTCGTTTCAGCTGAAAAGCGTAATGAGTCACCCTCGTGAGTTATTTTTGATTCGTTATAAAAATGATTTCTCGGCTGCTCAGTCGCCAATGGCAACGTCTATTCGTCCGAGTATTGCAAGCTTAACAATCGAAGAAACATTAAAAGTGCAAACCAATACTTTTATAAAACTTAATCAAGAGGGGCTTTATCAAGTAGTTGAAGATACCAATTCAACCAGTAATGGTTTTGGATTTATGCTTGTCGATGACCGTTATCCACGTCTGACTCGTCCAGAAAATTTGGTAAAACCCTTGATTTACATGACCACCAGCCAAGAATTAAGAGCCATCAACGATAATCCAAATTCTAAACAGGCATTAGACAAGTTTTTCTTGGCAATAACCAGTGGTAATCAGATGGTTTCCAAGAAAATTATCAAGAATTATTATCATCGAATTGAAGAGGCCAACCGTCTTTTTACTTCCTATAAAGAAGGCTGGAAAACCGATAAAGGAATGGTTTATACGGTCTTGGGCCCACCCAATAAAGTTCAACGCAGCCGTGACCGTGAGGTTTGGGTGTATTCGCAAAATCAGAATTTTTCAGAAATTATATTTACATTTAATAGAAAACCAAACCAATTTACGGAAAATTATTATGAACTGGTTCGTTATCCCGAATATCAGGCATATTGGTTTCCGTTTGTAGAAGCATGGAGAACAGGAAACGTAGTGGATTAGGCCGCAGTTCAGAAGGCGGTTATCGTAAGCCCGAAGGCGATAATAAAACTGGATTTAAGAAAAAATATTTTGCAAAACCAACACCAGCTGGCTTTGAGAAACCCTCGAAGCCAGATATTGTTTTTGGCGTTCAGTCAGTTCTGGAAACGCTAAAAAGTACAAAAGAAATTGAGAAAATATTACTTCAACGTGATTTTGGTCACGCCGAAGTAGAAAAACTGGCCCGTGAACGTGAGATTCCTGTACAGAGAGTACCTCTTGAAAAATTGAATCGTGTAACGATGAAAGTACATCAAGGCGTTATTGCGTTTGTTTCGGCTGTAAATTATGCTAAAACCTCAAATGTAGTAGCTGATACTTTTGAGAAAGGCGAAACCCCACTTCTATTGATTTTAGACCGTGTGACGGATGTGCGTAATTTCGGAGCGATTGCACGTACGGCGGAGTGTGCAGGGGTGAATGCAATAGTTGTACCTGCGCGTGGAGCCGCTCAAATCAATGCTGATGCCATGAAAACTTCAGTGGGAGCATTGAATCACTTGCCAGTTTGTCGTGAAAACAGTTTATCTCAAATTGTGAGTGAGTTACAACAATCAGGTATTCAAGTAGTAGCTTGTACAGAAAAAGCCACCACAGAATTGTATGAAGTAGATTTTTCAGTACCAACGGCCATTTTAATGGGTTCGGAAGAAGATGGTATTTCAGATAATCTGCTCGAACAAGCCGATTATGCAACAAAGATTCCGATGGCGGGTAAAATTGGGTCGTTGAATGTATCGGTAGCAACGGCAATTATTTTGTATGAGGCAGTTCGACAAAGACAGAAGTAATAACGAAATAAAAGTAGCCTAAACAAAGAAGCCTTTGATAAACATATCAAAGGCTTCTTTGTGCTTGATAAGCGAACCACAGTAGCAACGGTGAATCGTTTCGCCCTACTTTATTTTTTTCTTGAAAATTCAGCATCAATTATCCAAAGAATACTATCGGGGTCGGTGTCGCCTTCTACCGTAATATCCGCTTTTTGATAAATCGGTAAACGTTCATTATATTTCTCAGATATAGTTTCCAAGAGTGATTTGCTTTCTAAATCAAACAACGGACGCTCGTTTTTCTTCGATACCTTCATTCGTTCAACCAACATGGCGGGTTTTACATCTAAGAAAATACTAATTCCATTCTCTTTGATGTATGCAAGGCCATCATGATAACATGGGGTGCCACCACCTGTTGCCACTACCATTTTACTATCTTTCTGAATTTTATGTAGTTGTTGGTTTTCTACTTTTCTGAAATATTCTTCGCCGTTTAGGCTAAATATCTCTGCTATTTTCTTGCCCTCTGCAATTTCAATTCTAAGGTCTAAATCAATAAATTCATAACCAAGACTCTTCGCAATTTGTCGGCCAAGTGTACTTTTACCCGACGAAGGCATTCCTATTAAAAAAATATTCGTGGTCATTCTCAGATTTTTGCTTCTATCTTATTTTAATTTTTCGGCTAAACTTTCTACTTTCGGGATACTATGATTTCCCCATTTTCCTTTCACTACACCATTTTGTAACAAAATCACACACGGATTTGTTCGTGCCATTGTTTTTAAAACCGTAGCATCGGCCGAGAAATAAGGCGTTGTAATGGTATTTGTTGCACTAAACTTCTCATAATCAGTTTGCATAACTGATGTTAAAATCATAGGAGTAATTCCCTTTGTTTCGGCATCTTTTATCAATGATTTTACCTCAGATATTTGCTCGTTATCAACATTTTTGACGTCTTTAATAATTACCAATAATTTTTTTCCTGCAAAGGTCGAATCTGTATAATTATTTCCTTGTTGGTCCGAAATCGAATAATCCGTTATTTTTGGTCTTAATTTATCTTCATTCAAAGTAACCATCGAAACGTATTTGTAGGTAAGGGTATCCATCAAAAACTCTTTGGCAATAATAGTTTCATTGGTTTTTTTATTCAAAAACGTAAACTCCATGATTGGCTTCACACCCGTAGGTTTCATCTGCTCTGGAATACTCTTGCCAATGGCATAAGGCAAGAAATCAATCGGAGGAAGATAACGAATAGCATAAATACCGATTCCGAATGAAATTGCGGTTACAATGGCCATTACTATGTTTTGATTTGATTCGGTATATTTATTTCTAAACACAAAAATTACCAAAATCAAGACCGTCAAGAAAATATCTTTGTTGAATGATGTCCAAGGTTTGAGTTTTAAGAAATCACCAAAACACCCACAGTCGGTCACTTTATTAAAATAAGCCGAATAAAAAGTCAGAAAAGTAAAGAAAACGATGATAATCAGCAATAACCACGACGTGATTTTCATGCGGTAGGATAGGAGTGTTGCCACACCCAAAATTACTTCTAAGGCACAAAAAATCAATGATAACGCCAAGGAATTATGGGCAAAAAACATAAATAAACCTTGTAAAGAAGGTAAATCTTGGGCAAAAACCTCGAAATATTCTTCGAGTTTGATACCCGTTCCCACAGGGTCAACAACTTTTACGAAGCCCGAAAAAGTAAAAATTACACCAACAATGATGCGGGCAATTTGTGAAAATAGTTTCATATAAATTCAATGAGTGAATGATAGAATTAGTGAATGAGTGAATGAACGATTTTTTTCAAAGTTAAACCTCAATTTTAATACAATTAGTTAATGTCTTGTTAAACCAGTAACCAATAACACGGTTTCTAATATCTAAAAACTACTGCTGCCCTTGGGCTTGTCCGAGTTTTATCATACAAAAAACAGCATAATTGATGATGTCCTGATAACCCGCCTTGATGCCTTCCGAAACCAATGTTTTACCTTGATTATCTTCAATTTGTTTGATTCTGAATAATTTCATCAGAATAATGTCAGTCATTGAACTCACACGCATATCTCGCCACGCTTCGCCGTAATCATGGTTTTTATTGAAAAGTAATTCCATAACTTCGGCCACTTGCTTATTATACATGGCTTGTAGTTGTTCAAACGGAATTTCGAGTTCAGTGCTGTTTACCAAATCGGCTTGAATCAAAGCCATAACGCAATAATTAATGATACCAATAAACTCGGAAACTTCGCCCTCATCAACTTTGCTAAAACCATTATCTTGAATCGTACGGATACGTTGAGCTTTGATAAAAATTTGGTCGGTAATGCTCGGTAAGCGTAAGATACGCCAAGAAGTGCCATAATCTTTGTTTTTTTTCTCGAAAAGGTCTTGACAAATTTTTATGACTTGGCGGTATTCGGTTTCTGTTTTATTCATCGAGTTATGTAATTGCCTATTGGCTTTGGGTTCGGTATTCAATTTAGAAAAAATTAATTAAGTTCAATAGATTGAATTATCTTTGACACTGAAATTAATAAAATTGGAGATAAAAGGCAGCACTGCCTTTATACTTGCAAAACTATAAAACTTCGGCTCTATAAGCAAATGACATTTATAAGTATCAATCAGAAACACCACTCAAATGGACTTGTAATGGGTCAAAAACTCATTGATTTGACGAAGCCCACTGTTATGGGAATTTTGAATATCACACCCGATTCTTTTTTTTCGGGGAGTAGATATACACCCAATAGCAATCAAATTATAGACCAAGTTGGGAAAATGATTGCCGATGGAGCATCTTTTATTGATATTGGTGGCTATTCAACCCGCCCCGATGCCGATGATGTGAGTGTAGTCGAAGAAATTGACCGAGTAACGCCAGCGATTGAAGAAATCGCTCAGCATTTTGGAGATAAAGTTGCTATTTCGATTGATACTTTTA
>JACCDQ012146915.1_pt1 | contig 15533 bp, 25 predicted proteins | sample 7446031 | NCBI WGS metagenome assembly JACCDQ01 (sample SAMN15323442, study PRJNA562643) | freshwater metagenome | isolation source: river surface water | place: USA:Blue River Watershed | collected 2017-08-17
AAAGCTCAATCATTGCTAATTCTCTGTCAGTGTATATATCACTTGGAAGTTTTCCTAAAGTGTTTTCATCACTAATAGTTGTCTGAGAACTACCCTTTTTTCTTGGTTTTGAAATGGAGTATGAGTATCCGACTCGTTTTGCAATTGCCTTAAAGTCCGCTGTGTCTCCTGACAACAGGTTTTTATAGAATTTAATTTGCCTTTTGAGTTTATCTGTTTGTGACTCTGTACCAGACAATCCTTGTGAATTAAGGAATGCTTTTAACTCTGCTGCAATTTTTTCTTTGAACTTGGAGTTTTGAATCACCTTTTCTTTAAGTGTATTAAGTTGAATTTTTAACTTCTCAACTTTATCACTTTCTGTTAATTTTGATACCTTCGATTCCTTTAAGTGATTAGCCTTTGGTTTTACAACGATTGTATCAGAATCTACTTTGGGAGCATCTATTCTCTTAAACTTTGCATAAATTAATGGGTCTGATTTCCCAAGGATATAATCAGCAGCTCTTTGAGCATCCGCACAAGCACGAAAGAAAAATTTAGGGTCTTCCGCCAAATAGTTTTTAACCCCTGCCTTCCAACTCTTGATATAAGCGGCTGAATTTTTAAGATTGTAGTACAAAATCCCTGCTTCACCGCAAAGGTAGCAAGCTCCCATTTCTGCGATAAGCTCCTCATAAGCATAAAAAGAGTCTCCCCAAGATTTTCTCTTTTTCTTTTCCTCTCTTTCAAGACGTGAAGGTGAACCAGTAGCATGAACCAACTCGTGAAAAAGTGTAGAATAGTAAAATTGTTCCTTTTGAAAATAATTAAAAAGAGGCATTCTGATAATATCCAAAAGTGGATAATAGGCAGCAGTGTCTCCCCCATTATTATAAATTTCAGGTCGGTTTTTCATTGACCAAACGATGTTTTCACAAGACTCTATTTGTTCCTTTTGTGGAAGTTCTCGTGGTAGCCAATCTGTTCCAAATTCAATTCCTTCTATGTCTTCTGCATTAAAGGCGTTGTAGTATTTTAATGTAAAAGAAGGTTCATACTCTTTTTGTTGGCTTTCAGGAAGCTTTTCCCAAACCGATTTTTGAATTGTTTTCCCTTGTTGATTTCTGTATAAATCACTCGTATAAAAGCAAATAGGATAAGATTTTGCACCTTTTCTAATCTTACCTTTCAAAGCTTCTAATTGTTTGAATGTTAAGAAGTAAGGGCATTGATGTTTTCTAATGTCCATTAGCATAGTCAATAGAAAATTATTTACGCCGGAATAAGCTCTTTTGGTATCGAAATTCATTGGGATATTTCGTTCACCCAACTGATTCACGGCCCATGGTTTTTGCCAGGCAGGAAGGTCTGATTTGTCAATTAACTCAATCACTAAATTAGTGATGATTTCATAGGTACTCTTTGAATCACCTGTTTTACCCAGAGGGAGTTGTACTCCTAATTTTTTTTGTTCGGATTGTGAGAGAATTTCAATACCGTAATACTCAATTGATTTCATTGTTTTTGTGAAAGTTGAAAGTAAAATCTTTAAGTTTTTTAGCTTTGAATTGCTTATTAAAAACGGATAGGGTTGGGTCAAGAACAATCATTTCTTTACGTTCTAAAACAATATAAATATGTTGCCATCCATTACCATAGTCTGCCATTCTCACGGTGTGTTTCACCCTTAGATTATTTAGAATTGAACTACAAAATATTACGAAGTCCTCACAATCAACGCCATCTAATCTATCTTTCCAAGTCTGCCTTGGTAATCTAATTTGCTCAAAACCCTCATCGTCTAATTTATAATTGATATTATTACGACAAAACTCATAGATTTTTCTACATAACTTTTTAGTTTCTAATCCTTGAAAACTTTCAGATAAGGTTTTGGTCTGTTCAACTGATTTAGGAATGTATTTTCGACAAATGTCATCAAAGGTTTTTTCGTTATTAAAAGCTTTTAAAACAATAAAGTCGAACTTGGTAGGAGCTTTAATTAGTATCATATCTCAGTATTAAAAGCTGCAATTTATCTTGCAGCTTTTAGACGATTTTACAATTGGATACTTGAATAGACTGCACTGAACTTGAAGCCTATTTTTTGAATAGTTTTTTGAAGAAATCAGAAATTTTAGTCCTGAATAAAAAGGTAATGATAGAAAGTACTCCTATAAGAATGTACCAAAAGCTACTTGAAACACTATTCTTATCAATAATAGTAATGGTATGTCCTTTACTAAGATTTAGTTTCTTTACAAGAGCATTATAAGCAACTACGGAGTTACTCACTTTATCGGTGCTGTAACTTGTTCCAACCAAAATACAACCCAAAGTATCTACTTGCGTATTGCCCCATTCGATTCTAACACCTGAATAACCTTTAACATTTTGGAGATAATAGTAACGCTTTCCATTTGAAGGTGACTGTTGGACTACAAGTGAATAAATCCCTCGTGGTATGGCTGTGTTTCCATAAATTTTCACTCTTTTAATTTCTTCAACACTCATCAAGCTACTTAAATTTCTGTCTGTATCTTCAAGAGTATAACATTCAAAACTACCGTCGACATATAATTCACCGATTGTAGTTTTGTCTGTTTTTATAATTCTTTTAAGTGTTAAATTCATTTCAAATGATTCTTTTTACTTTAAGAAATGTTGCTATGCCAATAATAGAACAAATGACAATAATGACTAAAAGCCTCTTGATGGAAGTAGTTTTGCACACTTGTAAATCCATTTCAGTTTTTTCCAATTTGCTTTGTAAACTTGAAATGGTTGCTTGATACTTCTTCGCAGCTTCTTCTTTCTCCAATTGAAATTGCTTGACACGGGCAGTATTTTCTTTTCTTATCGTATCAACTCTTGATGTTTCAATACGAATAATTTCTTGGTCTGGACATCTCAATTGAGTAGGTTTGAGAGATTCTGGACAATTTAGAACAATTCCTCTTTTAATAGTTGTGTCTTTTCTGACTACTGTGATACCTTGAACATACTGAGAAGTAACAGGAAATTTATCAGCACAGGTTTCGGCTAATTCAGTAGGATGCTCCCTAAAAAACTCTATGGCACGTAAACGAGCTTTTTGCTCAGTTATGCAAGATGCGAGCAATAAGGAAGCAAATAGGATGAATAGTTTTTTCATTGTTTTGGAATTTTTGATTTTGAAACCCAGTTAAATGCAAATTTTAAGACAAAATACAGAGCAAAAAAAGCGATAAGAAACACTAACCAAACAGTATATACGACTAACTTATTATTCTTTATCGCTTGGTTAGTGAGAAGGGTTGTTTGCTCTTTTTGCTTATTGGCTTTTGCAGTCAAAAGCAAGTACAATTCAGTGTCTTCTTTGCTCGCTTCTGCTTGTGCCTGGTATTGTAGTTGAAGTTCTTTGGATGCTTGTATTGAATTTTGTGTGTCCTTATCAATAAAGTATATGCCAACCTGTGAGACTGCCTCAACAATTAGAGATATTGGGTCAAAAGAAACCATTTTTATACTTTGTTAATTGAAGCATTGTTTGTTGGAGTAATTACTTGAACTTGCTTTTTTCCAGAATTCCAACCAAAGACAGCTTTAAATACAAGGTAGATAATACCAAATGCTAACGCCAAAACAGAGGCAACAATCAACCAGTTGGTCGTGTTGGTAGATTTTGCTTTATTTGCTAACTGTGTAGCTTCATTTGATTTTTCATCTGCTTGAGCTTTTAGGGCCTCGTACAAAGCTTGGTCGGCTTTACTTGCCTCTGCCTTTGCCATTAAGGCTTGAGCTTCAACATTGAGCTTTGCTACTTGTTTGTTAGCATCGCCATTAATCCAAGCTGAAGCTACATTACTAAGACTCGAAGTTATACTTGAATATGGGTCTCCTGCACCAACATTTGTTCTGTTAGAACCCACCGAACTGGTTGAATTTACACCGAATACGCCCGTAATAACATCTAATAAACTTCCTGAACCAGAATTGGAGCTTGTATTAGTTCCTAAATTATCAGTGTTTGTACCAGGTAATGTTGTAGTTGATTCTTTGGTACTTGTTGGCGTACTGGTAGTAGTTGTAGTACTGGAAGTACTCTTTTTAAATAACCCCATTTGCTGATTGTTTAGCTTGTTGTTTGTTTTGTTTGCCTTTCCACCAAAGTACGCCACCGATAATTAAACCAATGAATGTAAAAACAATTAGGACGATTGAGGTCAAGTTGAAACTACTCGCTGAATTACTCAAATTTGCCGTTTGTGGGTCACTCCCTTCAGCAATTTTATTAAGTAGTTTGTTTTTATCTTCCAGAGCCTTTTCAGCAGCTATTTTGTCTTTATTTTCACGTTGGTATTTTTGTTCATTAGCCGATACCTCATCAATTGAGATTATTGACGATTTTACATAAACAGGTGCTTTACTTTCAACATAAACTCCTGCTCCTAAACCAAAAAGACCTCCTTTTGTCCTTGTGGTAATTACAGTTTCGACTAACTGATATTCAATTCCTGCATCAACTAAAATTTCACCAAGAGCTGTTCCCAGATAATCACCAATCAAAAAAACTTTATCTTTCGGAGGTTCATTTGCACCGCTTGCATCACCATAAAAGGTTTGAAATACTTGGGGTTTTTGTGGGAAATTAGTCGTCTCATAAACAAATTGTTCGCCGGGTAAGCCTACGTAACATTTTGTGTTTTTAGTAATTGCTGCCATTACTATTTTGATTTAAAAATTGATTTAAAAAAAATAATTAGTAGAACAAGCCCAATAGCTATTCCGAAAAACCAGGTCAAGAAAGTATTATTCTGCTCATCAATCACTTCTTGTGGTAGTTGGTCTCCTTGTTTTACGAAGAAAAGTTTACCTTTTATCTTCATGGCATTGTACCACTGTCCAGCCCGCTGAAAAATCTGATAACCACCGTCTAAAATCGAATATGGCTTTTGTATAAGTCCTAAATGGTCATATTTTGTACCTTCAACATGGATAGCATTGTAATACGACGGATAAATAAAATCTGTAACAAAAACATCATTGATATAATAGCCAATGTCTAATCTATTACCAGGGTCGCCAAGTTCAACCAGAAATGTGGCTGTTCTATCAGGAAACTCAGGGTCTTTTCCAACTAATTGGTTTTCCAGAAATGGATTGATACACATCTCAATAATTTCTTCGGAAATAACCTTTTCAAATCGACTTTGTGTAAAATCAAAATCAATCCAGTTTTCGTAAATTATTTTTGCAAATGGCTTTCTTGAGTCGCCACTCCCTGTAAAAGAATGATAGCCATTGATACCAGTACGCTCAGGTATTTCATTTACGATTGATGCCGTCCAATAATCTTGTGGTATGTCAGACAAATATCTAAATGCCTTAACCTCTGCTTCAACATCCCATTTAATAGAAACATCTCTAACCATTTGGGTCTGAATGGCAGCTGCTATTTCTTTTAGCCTGTTGAAATCAACATTACCTGAAAGGTCTATCAGTGCTACTTTTCTTTTCGTATTTGCCATTATAGAGCGGAATTTTGAGGTACTACTTGAGTGGTTTTTTTCTTAACCAAACTCTTGATTAACAGATAAATCAAAATTGGAATCAAGATAATCGTAGGCATAAACCAAAGCCAATTCGCTTTTAGCCATTCAAGAAATGGATTTGCAATGGCTGTTTCATTTTTAGACGTTGTTAGAGTACCGTCACCAGTATCACTACCTAAAGAAGGCTCTTGATTTGAACTGGTAGTTTCTGTTTTTTTACCGAACAAATCAAAAATACCTTTCGCCAAATCGACTACCTTTTGAAATACATTCTTACTGGTTGATGTATTTCCCGAAACTGGATTGGATTGACCTTTAAGTGAATCTGAGAGACTAAATTCTCTTGTAGTGAAGATTACATAGAATTTTTCACCATCCTTTTCAAACTCTAAAAATGTGTTTGAATCAGCAATCCCTGCTACATTTTCTTTGGTTACTTTACCAAGCAAAGCCCCATACATTGCACCAAAGGCACGTGATGACACTGTTGGTGCTTCATAGTATTCGACATAATCAATACCGTCATTTACGTAAAGGTATTTTCCTACAAAATTTGCCATTTTATTTGTTGAGTGCCGTCGAAGACACTCGTTTAATTCCTGAATTAATAATCCATCTTCTCAGTTCTAAAGGACTTACAGAAGAAGGTCGAGCCTTCGGTAAAGAAATAGATGTATGCTGACTTAGTGCTTCATAGCATAGTTCTGAACAAAATTTCCCATTTTTGTATTGTACAGCCAGTCCATACACCATTCCTATCACTCCAATTTTATCATAAGGGCTTCCTTTATGTGCATCCATGTATGCGTAAACTTCTCTCCAGTTTTCAGATGGCAAAGGATAAAGCTCAAAATAGGCAGGCTTTGTAATGTTTTCCCACTTTTCAAAACTCATACCTATACTTCCCCAAGCTGAAGCACGAATGTTATCCACTTCATTGAAAATAATTTCACAATGCACCCAGTCACCTTTTACGCCAAGCAACATCATTCTTTGCTTGAAATAGTTATCAATATTCTTGTAGTGTTCAAAAAGGATATACATTTAGCTTTCTATTTTCAAATCGTTGTAGATAATATCCACAGAGCCGTTTGGCCCCAAGATATTTGTAATATAGTTTGCTCCAACGGCATGGGCTTTTGACTTTCTGTAATATTTGATTAATTCATCTATTTTTAGGTCTTGAGTTCCATCATTGAGCATTCTTCCTTCACCTCGATTGTAGGCAAAAACCCAGCGATAAGTATTAATGAAGCCAAATTTATAAGCAAGTCCAGAGAGCGTAGCCGCTGCTGCGTGAATATTGACATCGGGTTTGAGCAAATCATTCTTAGTAAGGACTATCATGTTATTTTTGATAAGTCCTTTATCCTGAAATGGCTTTAGCTGTGCTTTTGTAATCCAACCGATTGTTGGGTATCTAAGTACAGAATCTTTTGCAGTTTTAAGGGAAATTTGAGCTAAACCCAAATAAATACCTGAAGAAGCAAAAGCCGATTGTTGAACTGTTACTGAATCATCATGTTCTACTGCAATTATGCCAAGTATCATGTAGGCAGGTATCCTGTGTACTTCTGATGCTTCCTGTATAATTTTACCATAAGTATCCCAAAGAGCTTTAATGCGTGCTTTATTTTCCTCTCTATTGGTTGCCGACCATTTTACTTCTGTACCAATACTTACAAGTTTGGTCATTGGATAAAATGATTGCTTAGTAGCATTTGCAGGAATAGTTTCAGTCAGAGAATTGAACAATTGACCTGAGATTTCAAACTGATTCGCTTTACTGGCAAAAGATAAATCACGTGCCTCAAAACCAGCTTCATAACCTGAATCAGGTTCATAAGCATTCAAATCAACTTTACCCGAAACTTTTTGTGGGTTGTAATTAAGAAAATAATATCCTCCAAAGAGCAGTACAACAAAGGCAATTACGATAAGAATGAATTTTCCAGTTTTCATAATAATGAATAAAATGCTGCAACAAAATTTACAGCATTTTAGAATTAAATGGTATTACTTGATTGACTTCAAAATGACTTTTGGAGAAATTGTTTTGACTTTTTCAAATGCCAGTTCTTTTGCTTCCTTTCGAGAAATATTGTAATGTTTTACTGTGACAGTCTTTTTGACACCTGAATTATGTTGGATTCTTTTTGCAATTTCATCCACTTGCTGAATTGTATATTTAGGAGCTTTCCCTAAACCTTCAACATCACCTAAGCCTTCTGATAACAAAACCTTTTCGGTGAAAGTGTGAATTTTACCTTTGAATCGCACATCATAAAGATTGCCTTGTTTTTTATCGTGTTCATGTGAGACTACTGTCATTTGTTCACCTTGATATTTCTTTACAGTACCAACATAAACGACTTTTTCGCCTTTATCGAACTTAAATTTATGTGTCTTGCTATTGCCTAATCCGAAAATGTTCATGTTTTTTGATTTGTTTAAATTTTCTTTTTCTTATTATCCACCATACAAAAAAGATAAGTCCTACTATTGAAAATGCTATGAGAATATTCCCAATTTGATAGTTCTGGTAGTAAAAATTACTTGATTCTTCGGGCTTCATTAACATAGTTCTATCATAGAAAAGGGGGCATTTAGAATCAATAAATTGTTTGATTTCTGCATTAATTACCTTGCCATCTTTATTATAATCAAGAGCTGCGTTTCCTTGATAAGCCTTTGAACCTTTTGAATACAATACATAAGTATCGGGTTGCCGATAAGAAATTGGATAGTGTATCAATTCGTATAATTCATAGGCATTTGTTGGAGCTATTCCTTTTTGTTCCTTGATACGCATCTGTATATACGAACTAACATATTTCATATAGACTTGCCATGATACTTTACGTAATTCAGTAATTGTAATCCCAAGTCCTAAAGCTGTTGAGGGGGTTATTTGAATATATCCATAAGCCCCAATTGAATTTGTGATTAGTCTTAAACCTGACTCCGCATACATGATTATCATCAACCAGTTAGGATTGACAATTTTGCATTGTTTACAAACAGAGCGAACAACCGATTCAAATTCATCTTGATTGATTGTATTATCTATTTTATCAAGATAAACTAACATATTATTGAAGCTTTATTTTATGCCTTCGTTTGTACTCTTTTACTGCATTATAACTAATCCAAATGATTGTGATAACTGTGGCAATGAGAGATAGAACCCATCCCCAATATTCCATTTTGGGTGTAACTGACTTATCCATAATTACTTTGTTTTTAGAATAATTTCAGTCAATCTGTCTATCTTACCGTCAAGCTTATCAATCTTTTCATTGAGAAGTTTTTCATTCTTATCAAGTCCTTTTTCAAGCGAAAACTGTCCTTTCTCCAGAGCAATTAACTTTTCTTCAAAGCCTTTAAGTGATATTTTGATTTTTGAAATTTCAATAGAGTTTTCTTGTGCTTCACTTTCATTTTCATCTAACTTTTTCTCTTTGGATTTGAAAATATAGGAGACCAAAGCGACAAAAGTACCTCCTACAAAACTCAAGATTTCGGGAACAAACGATTCAATATTCTTCATTTATTTAGGTTTGATTATCTGTTTGAAAAAGCGGAGCTAATGGCCCACTTCATAGCAAAATACATTAGAAAGGCAAGCACTAAGAAAGAGCAAGAAAAAGCTAAAAAAAGATACAAACCAATTGTTTTTACCGTTTCAGTCTCAACCGTAACATTAGTATTTACATCAATTTTTGGGCTTTTTTTACCCGAAATAAAATCTTGAATTGTTTGTGTATCAAGCACATTCAACAATTTCTCTAAAACGTTTGCCATATTAATAGTCTAACTTAAATTCAATCATTCTTTGAATGAAAATATCTTGCTCCTTTGCACCTGGCCCAAACCAAATAGTAAACCAACCTTTTACTCTTGTGTAAAGCGTTTTAGCATCAAGTTTGGCATACTTCGCATTGTATGTTTGAGCAAATTGGACAAACTGGTCATCTGTCAAAGCATTTGCTTCTACGTAGAGAAGATGTAATTGGTCTGAATCTGCGAGCCAAGACACAAAATAGTCGTGAAACTTCAATGCTAATGGGTCAGGCTTCCAACCTACTGGAATACCATTTCCACTGTTCGGTAATGGCTTTTCCAAAAAATACGCTTCAGGTGGCTTACTGAGTTTTTTCCAAGTGATATAGGCAACAAAACCTATCAAAGCATACCAAAAAACGGGGAATGAAGCAATCTTCTTGATACCATTCCAAACTACTGAAAATGCCTTTTTCATGGATTCTTCTTCTCCTTTCTATCTTTTTTAGAAAAATTGACATAACCAACAATAGTCAAAATAATCACAATGATTATTGCCACAACATAAATCAAAATGTTTGATAATGATAAGGAAGAAGAACCTTCATTAGCTTGTGGGTCTTCGGCATCAGTGATACCAGTAGCTTTTTCTTTAGGCAAACCTTGAGCCTGTGGCTTGGTTTCTGACACATTATTTTTACCGACCCAACCAATCTCTTTTCCAGTTTGAGAATATACCTTATAAAAGGTCACTGTCAAATACTGCTTCGTTGTAAAATCCGTGTAACCAACAATATCACCAAGAGGAACTGTTCTAATAATATTGCTAACATTCAGTGTACTTGCGGTACTTCTAAGGCGTGTTCCTCCCACTGTATTAGCATAAATCACACTTAGTTCTTTGGCATTAACTACTGGTTTTACAGTGGTTGTAGCAGATTTCACAAAGTCAAGGTCTTCAATTTTAAACCATAGATAAGAAATCAATTTTTGTTCATCGTCATAGTATGGTTCGTCTAAAAGTACTTTCCCATAACGTCGAATAACGTTTACCGTTCCTGACTTCTCGGTAATAGTTGATACTTGGTCTAATACACCAATTTCAGTACCTGTACCTAAAGAAAGTGTCTTGGGCGTACCTTTTTCTAAAATAAATGATTTACCAATAGTTCTTTTATTGGATTTAACCTTTGTTCCTTGCCCACTTCTTGCTTCTGCTGCCGTTAGTGAGGTTATATAGTCTGCTACATTCATTTAGATTCCTCCTTCTGCTTTTTTAGTCCAGGAAACCATCTACTGAGTAGATTGATAGTTCCATTGGCAAATACAACTACTACTCCCAAAAAAAGCCCAAAGAGGAATGCACCAATCAAGAAGTCAATAACCGAATAGGCTCTTTTTTTGAGCAATTCTTTTTTAGATTCTTCTGTGGTATTGTCAGTTGTTTGAGATTTTTCCATGATGCTAAATCGAATAAAATAAAACAAAAAAAGGAGTACTCACAGTCCTTTACGAATGCTAACTCCTTTTTACTAATTTTTAAAAAGACGCTTATTTGGAAACTACCTTTTTCTTTTTCTTCATCAATGACATGATGAGCAAATAGATTAAATAGACTACTACTGGGATAATCAGAAACCAAGCCCAAGTAGGCAAAGAAGACAGTGCAGCGTTGGCTGTTTTAGGCGTTGAAGCATTTCCAGAAGGGTCTTCTGTTGTTGTTTTTAACTTACCCGTTTTCAAATTGATGTCAGTTGGAACATCTGAAATGTCTTCAGCTACCAAAGCATCCCATCTAAATTCTCCAGTAGCGGCATCATAGGCATAATCAGTTTCGGTAAGTTTTTCTGCATTATAAACAGTGTCAGTCAAACTTGCCGTAAAGGTAAGCATACCGTTGATTGTCTTTTTGGGAGTAAGATTGTAAGAATCTTTGTTGAAGAAGTGGAAATTACCTGCTACATCTCCTTCCCATCCATACACATAATTTTCTGTGTCGGCTTGCTTGAAAGCATGAATTTTAGTTGGTGTTGTTAAAGTCTCGCCATTGAGTGATAACAATTCACCAATATTTGCCTTTACAAATAGCCATTTTTTCTTTGCCATATTATTTTAGATTTGTTTGCTCCGTTTTATGAAAAAATTGATGAACAAATCTAAATCTTATCCTATTCCTCAAGTTCGGCGATTAGACTACTATGAACTTGAGCCTCACTTACTGAACTCAAAGGCTTACTTTTACAGATTTTCATCACATTTGATAGCCATTCCTGCCATTCTTTATATTCCGAAATTTCCTTCATTGTCTCAATTTGAAATTCAGTTGGGTTCAACCTTCGCAGTAAATCAACTTGCCATGGTAACAAGGGATTCCTTTTCAGTGCTTTTACGTGGATATTGAATTTTTCAAACAGAAAAAAATCGTACTGCTCCATGATAGACACATAGGTATCGATATGCAAATCGTGTTCATTGGCAAGTGTTTTTAGGTATATTTTTTTACTATTTTTCTTTGTTTGTGCCATGGAAGCAGTTGATTATGAGTGAAATTATCATAGCAAGTAAAACACATATTTCTGGGTACATCAAATTATTGGTTTAAAGGCTCTACATCGTCCATAACGGCTTTAAAATACTCGTTTCCAATTTTTGTTATGAGTTGCCCACCAACAGGTTCAAAAATATAAGCTTCGTTAATCCAAACAACCAATTCACTCAATCGTAAGCGATTAGGGTGATTAGCAAGCTTATTCATTTTCCGTACTCTCAATTGTGCAGCGGTAAGAACTTCTTGACCTTTTTCTATCTTTTTGAAGCCTATACCTCCTTCTTTTTCATCGGTTTCTTTTACAATTGCTCTTTGAAAATATGTCCAAAGCGAAGGAGGGACTTGATGAAAAGTGTGATAGGTGAATAATACTTCATTTGATTTAATTCTATTGCCTGCAACAATCGTAAATAAATTATCAAACTTTTTTGAGCTTAAATTTCCCTTGATAATGTTGTTCAAATCATCAAAAATTATGATATAGTCTAATAAGTTGTGTGCTTGATTTACGAAGTCCTCCAAGCTCCCATCTGTCACTATCGACCAGTCGAACAAGTTAGATTTATTGTTAGCAACTTGAAGTATTTGACTACATTTGATTTTATGGAAGACTCCTGGCATTTTCCAACCCGGCTGAATTAATGAAACAGCTTCTTGTATTGAAGACTTTAACCTAAACATAGGGTTATATTCATTGGGATTGAAAATGATAACCCTTTTTGTTTTACCAGACTCAAAAGCTATTCTTTGCAATGTAGCCGCTAAAAATAGTGCAGATACTGTTTTCCCTGTACGTTGACTACCCACAATCAACCAGTTAAAAGTCTGCAATTCTTTTGCCTTTGCCATAAATAATCTTATTCTATTGTGTTATCAGATTGACTTCTGTTTCAGTAGTTTCTTCAACATTTTTATTGAATTTTGATACACTTTCTGCCCACTTATCATTTATATCCTGTTGCTCATCTTCGCTTGGTTCATCGGACTCCTTTGAGGCTTGTACTTGTAACTCGTCTTGTTTGGTTACATTTTTATCAGCTTCTAAGGAAATAGCAGGCTTCTGGCTATCATTTGTTACTTTTTTGATAGCTCCATCAATGTACTTGGTCTTTAGCGTTGAAGCTCCTTCTATGATTTTAGGTTTCACTTCAAGTACATAATCAACTACATAGTCTGCCACTAATTTCTGAAAAGGCTCTTGCATTTTCATTGTGAGCAATTCAATTGGATTAATGTCTTTGAAGTCTGGTGTAAGTCCATTTCGATAGTCTTCCTCAAATTCCATCGTAAAGTACTCGATACAACTTTCCTTGAAATAGTCTTCAATCTTGAATCCTTCGATAGCTTTAAGATGTTTTTGATTTCGCAAAACCTTCTGAACTTCTTTTGGGAGTTCTTTGATTTCATCATCATCCAAGTCTTCATGTTTTTTTGCTATCAAATCATCTCCTTTGTTTTGGATAATGATTTTTGCGAGAACCTTCTGGAATAAGTATTTCTTTTGAAGTTCAAGAATAATCATATCCGTTTTCATAGCAGCTCTCTTTCTGAAAGATTCCATCAAAGCTGCCGAGACTTCACGTTCTACTATTTGCGGCTCAAAATCTTCATCTTCGATTTCCAGTTCGGGCTTTTGATAATACTCAAGCCTTCCCTCCTTCCCTCTTGATGTTGTCGGATTTCCCATCATTCCGTTATATGGATGTTGAGTATTAGAAAAAGCACTAAAAGCTTCTCTTGCAGTTCTTACAGCATCAGTAGCACTACCTACTTTAGCTACATTATTTTTTAGCTTCTCAAAAAGTGACATTATTTCGTTAGTTGTTTAAGCGTTTGAATGAAGTTTCTGAACTGAAATGGAAGCCTATTCCATACAAAATTTATGAACCAACCTTTAGCTTCGTCACCGATTCTTGAAAATAGCGACTTCTGAAAACTACCCGATAGCTTTTGATATTCAACCTCAAATTGTTTCATTAATTTTTTCCTGCGGCTCAACCTCCATGAAGTTTTAGCAACTTCTTTTTCCACTACTTTCATAAGCAAAGGTTCAAGATTCACGCTTTGTTTAGTAATCACACCAGCTTTTATGCAATGGCTAAGTAATAAATTGAGGTGCAAAGTATTGAACCGCTCAAGCTCTGAAAATGTACTTTGAAATTCAATTGCTTGTTTGGCAACCTCAAATTGTTCTTTCCAAAACTCTTCATCGCCTTCGGCAATTATTGTGTGAATTACAAATGAACCGTCTTCAAAGCGTTCAACAATAGCAAGTTCTTTCATTTCAGTAAGCTACAAAATGCTTCTATATTCTTTACTTGTTCAGGATTGATAGATTGATATAAGATAAGGTTGAGGCGTAAAATATTATAGCTTGTTAGCTCTAAGGCTGTATTTTGATAGTAATACTTGAGTAAATTTTCAGCGTTGGCGAGTAGTTGTTTGAATTGCTTTAGTTCTTCAAAAACATCACTCTGCTCTACTTTTTCTAAACGTTCAAGTATAATTTCAATGAAATCAAATGAAAGTAAATGTTCACTTGTTTCTTTCTTGAAATCATTCAAAAGAGAGATAAAATCTATGTTTACACTATTAGACGTTTTATGAAGATTTTCTTGTAAACACCCGTTTACACCCGAAGTTTCACCACCGTTTACACTTGTAAACACTTGTAAATCAGAATCTTTACCTGTGTTTACAGATTTTTCAGCAAAAGAAGTATCACAATATGGATTTCCCTCACTATCAAATTTTATTTTATTCAATATTGAAATAATAAAATCATTCACTGGCAAGCCTCGCAACTTAGAGAGATTCTCAATTCGATTAAGCTCCTCATGGTTCATCACAAGTATTACTCCTTCCAATTGTTTTAGAAAAAGTATTTCGTGTCTGGCATTGATAATTTCCTTCACGTAATCTGACTCATTATCATAGCCTTTAGATTCCCATTCAATTTTGAATTTCTCCTTAAATTCATCATCAACCCTCATTGAAATAGTCGCCATAGCAAATTAGCTTTCAAATTGTTTTTTAACCATAGATTTGATAGGCTCTGGAACGTCCTTCAATGCGTTATTTATTGCTGTTTCACGATTTCCCTCAATTGTATCTTCCAGTTCCTCAAAAGCTTGATTGATGGCTGCCATTAATTCTTCTGGTGCAGGCTCTTTTTCCCAATGAAGCGATTGTACTCTATTAGGGCTTACCACAAGTTGAATATCATCGACATTGAACTCATGTTGAGTTTCCAGCTCGTCGATTTTCATTTGTTCCACTTTTGCCTTTATGGCTTCTAAATCTATTCCAAACATTTTTTTGATGATTTATAGTGAAAAACGCAGAATGTATGTAATTTTAAGCTATTGATTTTCCCCAAAAACAATAAAACAGAATTACATACCCCTACGTCCTTTTTTTCAAAATTGAGTAAATTATAAATCACTTGAAATACCTTAAACGATTTGGTTACGGAACTGAAACGATAAGGTAACGATAAGATAAATTTGTACTATGGGACGTATTATTAGTAAGAAGCAAATCAGGTATTTTCTTGGATATTCTAATAGAAAAACCTTTAATAGTCACTTAGAAAGTGCTGGCTTGAAGCAAAAATTACCTGAATTCTTTTGGACAAAGAAGACTTTTTTTGAAGATGAGATTCAACAATTAGAACTGGTTTTTAA